>Ga0180437_10000811_pt1 | contig 56720 bp, 65 predicted proteins | sample SS_ome_4_FD_132410 | JGI IMG/M metagenome (GOLD analysis project Ga0180437, IMG submission 132410) | Hypersaline lake sediment archaeal communities from the Salton Sea, California, USA - SS_3_D_1 metaG | ecosystem: Environmental > Aquatic > Non-marine Saline and Alkaline > Hypersaline >...
CTTTAATTTAACTTTAATTTAACTTTAATTTAACTTTAATTTAACTTTAATTTAACTTTAATTTAACTTTAATTTAACTTTAATTTAACTTTAATTTAACTTTAATTTAACTTTAATTTAACTATGTTTTTTGTTTTTTTTTTTGTTTTTTGTTTCAAATCCTAATTCTAAATTTTAATCCACAAACTAAACCTAAACTAAACCTAAACCCCCTTACCAGAGACTGTACTCGCATGAGCACCCAGACCTCTCGCATTCTCCACACAAAAAGTTGCCACACTCCGTGCACGCCGAGTTAACAGCGCCAACAAAGCAAGTTTCGCATATCCCATCAGCTGTTTCCAGCGCTGTTCCTCCGTTGTCTCGACCACTTGGGCCACGTGAGCTGCTTGGGCCACTTGGGCCACGTGAGCTACTTGGGCCACGTGAGCTGCTTGGGCCACTTGGGCCACTTGGGCCACTTGGGCCACTTGGGCCACTTGGGCCACTTGGGCCACTTGAGCCACTTGAGCCACTTGAGCCACTTGGGCTACTTGAGCTACTTTGGCTGTTGCGAGCCTCAAACGCACAGCTTCTGGTGACACGGTATTCACCACCACTCTTGCTGACGGTTCTTGCCTTCCTTGTCGCCCTTGTTCGACTGAAAACCAATGACCCCTGAATCCTGTATACCACATCTCTGTGTTCTCCAGCCCAGTTTCTCAAAGCATCCTCAAACCACACACAGTTATCACAGGGTGGCCTATCCGCATCAACAGTTACTGAGGTGCACGTTCCTCCAAAGCGCACAAGCCATGCAATGATGGCAGCCTCAAAGCACGATGGCTTGATGCTATCAGGGTCTACATCTAACTGACCCAGTGCATTCCACTTGGTGCCGATATCTGTGGCTTCCGACCATCGAACTTTACCAGGAGGCTGGGGCTTCATCCCCAGTACTTTCAGTCCTTCGTTGAGCTCTTTCCCACGTCCAGGACGCCTTCCTGCAGAAAACACCTGGGAAAAGTGGCCGTCTGGACCATTAACCGTAACAGTAGCAAACCCAAATGAAACAGGACCACGATGAGTGGGCATCCTTCTCCGAAACTCATGAAACGCTCTACTGATACCACGAGAAACTCCTCGTTCAATAGCATCAGAAAGTTGTCGTCGCTTCGAAGAGCGATGGTCACCGCGGTCACCGCGGTCACCGCGAGAGCGCTTGTGCGAACGAGAATGGCGAGGACTTGGACTTGAACTTTCATTGCGGGAGGCAGACTTTGGGCGAAGAACAATCTTGATCTTCCGCCCATTACTGGTGACAATCATCTTTTTCTTGCCATCGTCCCCCTTTCGATCGTCCTTATCTTGACCATTGTCCCAACCGTTGTCCCAACCGTTGTCCCGTCCGTTGTCCCGACCGTTGTCCCGACCGTTGTCCCGACCACCTGCGCCACCTCTGCTATTTCTAGCTGACATCTTGCCAAATTATTGGTAATGACTTTTTTCAACAATTCGGTTTACATTTTTTAAAACCATTTTAACTATAACGTTTGTTGTTTACTTTTTAGTTAAAGTAGTAAATATCATTGATATGAATCTCCTTTTATCATTGAAAGAGTAAATTTCACAGAAGCATATACAGCTTCCTCAATCATTTTTTCAATCAATTCAAGGTCCTCTTTGTTAAATCTAGCAGGACTACGACTTCTACTGCGACTTCTACTGCGACTTCTACAATAACGACTACGGTGCCGTTTCCTTGAAGAACGATTTGGACTTCGTTTGTGATAACGGCGACGGTGCCGTTTTTGCGAAGAACTCTCCTTCCTGTAATAATTTAAATCTTCGTATTTTTTTTCAGTAAACTGCCGAGTTTCACTCATTTTTCATAATTTATCTGTATCAGACCTTTAACCATTTTATCAATTTTTAAGTAATCATTAATGTTAAACCATACCAAACTAAAAAGAGTATGGTTTGCACCATTATCACACTTTTATCAACTGGTTTCTCCAATATAAAATTTCGAAAGAATTGGAAAAAAAAGATAACAAATAGAAAAGTAACAAATAAATTTGCAGCTCTTTCCTGGCTCGTATAAAACTGAGAACGCCTGTTAGACAAGTTTGTTAACATTCTTGTTATAATTATCTTGGCATTATATTTCTTTTACTCATATATGGGTTTGTATTCTCAAAAAATCCCTGATAATCATTATTACCAGTTAACTTATTAACTATAGTAGCACTTGATATATACCAAAAAATATAAAAGATTAGCGGAATAAAAGTGCTATTATCCATAAACACCTCTAAAATACCCTTATCTGATGTCAACATTGATAATACAACACCAAATAGTATGATGTATAAAACAGATGAAACAAGAATAAATTTTGTCTGTGTCGGTGTCATAACAGACGTATATCTTCCAAGTAATGCAACACAAACAACTAATACTAGAGATAATACTAAAGCAATCATTGTTAAAGTTTAGTTATACTATTTCTGATATTTTTTCCAATTTATTCCGTCATCACGAAATGGTATTGATGCTGTTTTTGCGAGTGGAACACTTAATGCCAATGCAATATTAGAAAAGACTGTTACTGAAAGTATCCACAAAGCAAATAACAGTGTAGTAAACATTACACCTGTAAATGGAAACTTGCTACCAAAAAACATGTGGTAAATATAATAAAAAATCAAAAATAACCCTGTTTCAATCATTAAAATGATTCCCTGGTCAAACGTTAAAATGCTCGTTGAAGTCATTATTCCTTTATATAATATATTTCACTATTAAATTCGACTAGCTTAGCTAATCACAAATGTGGTCCCGTTGCTCCGAAGAGTAATGGTCCCAACAATTGGTGGGTTGTCGTCATCCAGACGCTTGGCATCCAGAGACACACCGACACCCATCGCGTATGGACCATCGTCCTCAATCTGAAGCTTCATGTGGTCCTTAAGAGTACCAAATGCCTTGCCACACGACTTGTTGTAGCCAGCGGTCAGAAGACTGACGTGGCAACAAGGTCCCATTCCAGACTCAGCAACCTGCGCACCATCGCAGATGAACAGGAAGTTAGTCTTCATAGGAAGAATAGCAAGTACCTTTGCCCAGCCGTAAAGCTTAAAGACAGAAGGCTGGCACCTATTCTTGAAGCCCCATGTGAATGGCGTCTGGTAGACACCCGCCTCATGAAGATCCTGGCCAGTAAAATCAACCGCATACACCGGAGTCTGTCCTGAGACAGAAACCTCCAGGTTGTCCGGCATGTTGGCCATGAGGTCCTTCATGGAGCGAATGGTCTTCACATCAGCCTTGCTTCGTCCGGCAAAGCCAGCAGCTCCACCTCGCGATGCACGCTTCGACTTCATCGCCCCAAAGGCCGACGAGGAAGAAGACATACTGCGATGCTTGACTGGGACCGCCTTGTGCTCAAGAGCACTCTTGACGGTCATCAGCTTCGTTCCAAACTCACCAATGTGCTTCAGTGCCATCTCAACCTGGCCATCCGAGACGGCGCCAGACTTGACCTGGTAATTCAGCGGACTGAGTCGGTCCTTCAGCAGAGCACCAAGCTGTCCGACACTGTCGCACACCGCAAGGGCGTCCAGAGTGTTCTTAGACAGCTGGTGATAGAGAGGAAGGCTCACGTCAGCACTGCCGATCTCTCGGCAATACTTGAGGTCAAAAATGGCAGCAGACAGCACCGCAAACTGTCGGAGCTTGTTAAGGCGTCCGAAGTCCTCGCGGATATGCTTTGCAAACCAAATTGCGCTCTCAAGCAGCTTGCCACCATAGGTGACAGTTGGAAGCACCTTAATCAGTGTCTCTAGACTAGCCTTGATTCCCTCGACACCGTTCTCCGTAAAGACACGGGTCATGAAAGGAATATACTTGTCCAGAAGTCGCTGTCGGGCATCCACATCCTTCACGTCAGGAATGTCAGTCCCCGTATCAACGGAGAAATGACGAAACCCGCCACTCTGGAAAAGGCCAAACTGGTCAGCAGTGACAACCTGGACTGACTCAACAGTTCCAGACCGCGCCGCAGACCATAGCGGCCAGAAATTGGCAGGGTACGACTCCTTTGGCCCAGGCATGAAGTACGGCTCACCATCAGCATCCCGCATTCGCAGGAGCTTTGGGAGACGGTTACGACACGCCGTACATGCCATGTTGTCGTTCCGGCCGGCACCAAGCCCCCGTGAAAAGGGAACAGTGTCCTTAATTGCCTGAACCATGGCAGGTGTCATCTCCGTCTTTAGAACAACGGGGACACCGCCATAGATAGCAACATCGGGATGCTTCTCGTCGGAAAAGCCGGTCTCCCAGGCGTTCCACGCCTTCTCTGAACTCAGAATAGCCGGGCTATAGCCCGAAGCAGAAATAGAAAGTGTCGCAAGCCCGTCGCCAACAACAACAAAATCGTTATCATTCTTGCTCTCAAAAGAGGTCATAGTTAATGTTTACTTATTTGACCCTACCAAATAATAATCAGTTTTTTTTAGATATTGTTAGTACGTTGTAATTCCCCTCTAAAAATCTTAAAGATTATTTAAAAATTGATTATAATATTGGGAGCGTTAAATGATTTAAAGAGAGCAACGGTATATAGTGAAGCGGCCTTTGAAAAAATCGAAAGCTACAAAAGGCATAAACAAAATAAAAGAAAAAGTATAAGTACGGTTCTTATAAGAAAACGATGTCAAACTCAGAAACTAGCAGCTACGATAGCTTTAACAGCAGTGTTACTGATACATTACTAACCGCCTTGCGTTCACGAGAAACGTCTAACGTTCTCAGCAAGGTGATTGGAGAGGATGAACTCAAACTTATTGGGAACTTCGACGAAAAAGATGATTTTAAAGAACACAACGTGAGAGTGTTAGCATGGAAGATATTGGATAACTATTTTAGTAATCCAAACCGGCTAACACAGCATCACTTGGATTCTTATAATCATTTCGTCAGTTTCACAATTCCAAAAATTGTAAGGGACTACAACCCTATTATTGTGAAAGCAAACTATAGCAGCACCAGAAACAAATATATGGACGAGTATCATATTACGTTTGGTGATATTTATGTAGGAAAACCTGGAATTAAGGAAAATGATGGAAGAACAAAAATGATGTATCCTATTGAAGCTCGATGGAGAAATCTCACTTATTCCGCTGATTTATATCTAGATGTTTATCAGAAATCGATAAAACATTCTGAATCAGCAACAACCCCACCAACTATTAAAGAATATCCCCCAATGAAAAAAGTCAGTCTCCGCTCAATACCGATTATGGTAAAATCTAAGTATTGCCCACTTTCTTCTGATACAGGAAGATCTCAAGCAGAACTTGGAGAGTGTGAATTTGATAAAGGTGGATATTTTATTGTCAAAGGGTCTGAAAAGGTGTTAATTTGTCAAGAAAGAAAGTGTGAGAATAAAATTCTTGCTTTTGCACACAATAAAACACAAACTGCTTATTCAAATACAGTTGAAATTAGTTCTGTACCGTCTGTTCGTTCTTTTGTACGGTCAACACAGTTGAAATTATACAAGAAAACTGGAAATGGAACAGTTCAAGTTTTTATTCAAAGATTTAAAAGCGAAAACCCTTTTCCATTATTTATCGTCTTTAGAGCCCTTGGGATTACTTCAGACAAAGATATTATGGATCGAATCTTGTTTAATCCAGGTGCTCCAAGAAACAAGAAAGCGTTTGATTTACTTAAACCTTCTATTATTGAAGCAGCTGCGATTCAAAGTCAAGAAATGGCCTTGTTGTACATGGCCAACTATGTTTCCCGTCTTCCTGAAATGAAAGAAGGTGATGAAACAGAAGAAAAATTTAGACAAAACTATGTCACCCAACTTCTGAAAACGGAGTTATTTCCTCATGTTGGCGAAGACTTTATGAAAAAGGCGTGGTTCTTAGGAATGATGGCTAAAAAATTAGTTGATACAGCACTTGGAATTAGGAAATATGATGACAGAGACAGTTTTGTAAACAAACGTATTAGTTCCACTGGAACTTTGATGGAAGATTTATTTCGTAACAACTTCAATAAACTTGTTAAAGATATTATCAAGGCTACTGAAAATGATATGAGACAGGGTCGAACTGAAGAAATTCATACAACTATTTTGAAAAAGATTAAAGCTAGTACTATTGAAAGTAGTATTCGCTATTCTCTTGGAACAGGAACATGGGGTATGAAAAGTCAAGCTTCAAGTAGTAAAAAGGGAATTGCTCAGCCTCTTAATAGGTTAAGTTATTCTTCCTCTATTTCTCACCTGAGACGTGTTAATGCTCCTAGAGCAGAAAAAGGTGGTAAGATTACAGAACCTCGTAAATTACACGGTACTCAGTGGTCACGCTTTTGTCCATCGGAAACACCAGACGGTCATATGGTTGGTATTGTGAAAAACATGGCCTTAATGGCAGCAATAACAAATGGTACTGACCCAGAAGCTGTTATTTCAGTTTTAAAAGAAGAAAAAGTTACTTCTCTTCTAGATGCAAGCCCGCATCAAATGGATGAACAGGTACGCATTTTTATTAATGGCAATCCTTATGGGTGTACTCCAGAACCAGAAAGAGTAACTGCAAAATTAAAAGCATTGCGACGCCATGGTGCACTGGATATTTATACTTCTATCACTTGGGTTGTCCAAGAGCAAGAAATTCGTATTCACACCGAAGGTGGTCGTATTTGTCGTCCAGCTTTTGTTGTTAAAAACAATAGATTAGTGGTGACATTAGATGATTTTAAAGCCTTTTCCAAACTGGAGAAGGAATGGTGGGACTTAATTTTGGAAGGAAAGGTTGAATATCTGGATGTCCAAGAAGAAGATACTGCAATGATTGCAACTTATTATGAAGATTTGTTAGCAAATAAACAGGATAATCCAACATATGTGCACTATACACATTGTGAAATTCATCCTGCTATGATTTTTGGAGCAGCCGCGTGTACAATTCCATTCGCTGAAAACAATCAGGGTATTAGGATTATGTACGAGTCTGCTCAAAAGAAACAAGCTTTGTCTGTGTATGCTACAAATTATAGGGACAGAATGGATAACCCAGGACAAGTTCTTAGGTTTCCACAAGTTCCTCTAATTTCAACAAGACCAGCAAAATATTTATACGAACGCGAATTGCCTTCTGGGCAAAATGCTATCGTTGCAATTGCCTGTTTTACAGGCTATAATCAAGAAGACTCGTTGATTATGAATAGGGGTGCTATAGATAGAGGTATTTTCACTTCTATGTATTACCGAACATACAAGGACAGTGAGCGTAAAAACCAAGCTTCCCTTGAAGAAGAAAAGTTCTGTAAACCTGTTAAGTATAATCCAAATGGAACATTACGAACAGCTGGAACAAAAGCCGCTTCTTACGACTTACTTGACGAAAATGGTTTTGTTAAAGTAGGTTCATATGTAAAGGGTGGTGATGTAATTATTGGGAAAGTTGTTCCCTTAAAAAATACGACTGAATCTGGCCCTAAATTCAAAGACGCTTCTACAACTATTAGTGCTAATAGCTCTGGTGTTGTGGATTGGGTTTATGTAAACAGGGACAGTGATGGATATCAGTTTGCTAAAGTAAGAATTCGTTCAAAACGTGTCCCAGGAATTGGTGATAAGTTTAGTTCTAGATTCGGACAGAAAGGTACTATTGGTATGATTTATGAACAAGAAGATATGCCGTTTACAGCTGAAGGAATTACTCCTGATATTATTGTAAACCCAGCAGCTATTCCTTCTCGTATGACCATTGGTCAGCTATTAGAAGCGGTTGTTGGAAAAGCAGCTTGCACTGATGGTTTTGAATGTGATGCCACACCGTTTTCATCTGAAAATATTGATACACCCGATAAGCTCGCTGAAATTTTACAAGCAGCTGGGTTTAGAAAGTATGGTACACAAGAAATGTTCAATGGTAGAAATGGAAAGAAATTCAAAGCGAAAATCTTCATTGGTTCTACCTATTATCAAAGACTGAAACATATGTCAAAGGATAAGTTACACGCACGTGCAACTGGTCCTCTGCAATTACTTACCCGTCAGCCTCCAGAAGGACGCAAAAGAGACGGTGGATTTCGATTCGGTAAACATCTTGCCGAAGAGTGGGTCTTAAAAAGCCTGCTAGTCCACGGTATAGTGGGCGATGCGACCAAATTCAGGGAAAGCCCTAAAGCTTTTGATACCAAACTGTTATTGGAAACAATTCAGTGGACATGGGGAAAACTCATGTGTATGGTTATAACTCAAAAGATGTTAGTTACAATCAGTAACTATAAATGGGTAATCCTGAGCCAAGCTTCTAAGTCTTACTAGATATGAAGAAGGTGCATCGACTGTAAGGTTGTGTGCTTGAGTGTTTAACACGATGATAGCATAAGAGACAGTCAAGTCCCTCCCGAAAGGGTGTCGTATCTGAGGGCAATATATCCTATACTAATGGTATATTGTTCGATTATACGAGAGTGATGATCCGATAAGGAAATGTATCGGGGAACTTGGTAATATGGAGATGGAAAGAGATTGTATGTTGGGTCACGCGGCAATTGGATTTCTCAAAGAGAAAATGTTCGATTGTTCTGACAAGTATGCATTTTACGTTTGTGATGAATGCGGTAGAATTGCCGTAAGTAATCCAGGCAAAAACATATTTAGATGTCTAGCGTGCAAGGACAGTTCGAGCTTTTCACAAGTTCAATGTCCATACGCCAGTAAATTATTCTTTCAGGAATTGATGTCAATGGGAATTCTCCCAAGGCTGTTCACTGATAATGAGGAGTAAATTAAAAATATTTAATAGTTAAATATATATAAGTAGTGCCAATGTTCATATATAGAGTACAGTAATTACAACAATGGAGTATAAAACACTAAATACTTACATTGGGTACAATATATATGAAAATGGAAGTGTTTTCAGCACAAAAAGTAATAAATATTTGAAAGCAAATAAAAAAATGGATACGATACATTATATATAAAACATATTACCAAAGGATTTAAAACGACAACATTACATAGACTTGTAGCAGAAGCCTTTTTGGAAAACCCAAATGAATACAAATATGTAAATCACATTGATGGTAACAAAACCAACAACCATGTTAAAAATTTAGAGTGGACTACTCAAAAAAAAAAGAATATCCAACACGCATTAAAAACTGGGTTAATAACAGTACATACAAGAAAAGTTAAAAAATATTCACTAGAAAATGTTTTTATTCAGGATTTCAATTCAGTTGATGAAGCAGCTGCTTCAATTGGACTAACGCGACATTCAATTATTCGTGCTTGCAATAAAAAAAATAAAACAGCTGGTGGATTTATTTGGAATTATACAGCCAACAAAACTGTTGATGTTCCAGACAGTGCAATAAACATTGAAAACTATCCAAACTATTATGTAGATAACGAGGGAAACATATATAGTAAAAAAAGCAGAAAATGCCTTAAAGGAATGAAAAATGCCTCAGGTTATGTATATGTGACATTATGTGCTAACCGGAAAAAGAAAAATATGTATGTGCATCGATTAGTTGCAAAGTATTTTATTGATAACCTTCATAATAAAAAATATGTAAACCATATTGATTTTAACAAAAGTAACAACAATGTTAAAAATTTAGAATGGGTTACACATAGTGAAAACGTAATTCACGCAAACAATAAATAAACACATAAGCCAGCTTACATTTTATAATTAAATGTTTACATTAACTCCTATTATTTTGAGTTACTTTGGCAAAAAAATATCCTGTTTTCCAAAAAGGTTTAAAGTAAATATTGATAGTGAGATATTGGAAACCTTACAGGATGTAAATTTATCAAAAGATGTTAGTAAATTAATCTTGAACAAGACAAAGTGCAAACCGTTAATAAAAATAGAAAATGTTACACAAAACTTAAAAAGTTCTAAAATAAATATCAATAGACATGCTTACTTTTCTTACCCTTTTTTACTATTTAATGTATAAATATCTAAAGTTTCTTATGAGCAGCAACTATTTTTTTAAACATTGCTTTATTCTTTTTAGGTTTAATTTCTTTAGAAATATTTTTAAATGTTAAAGATGGTGTTTTAGTGTTTATTGTTTCTTGTGGAATACCATAATATAATTCATATCTTACAGCACTGGCACCATGTGATATTTTATCTTTATCAATATCTAAAAGTTTAATAACTTTAGTAAGTGCTGATTTGGTAGAACAATCAATTTCCATCCATTGCGGAAGGCCCGGCCATGTATCAAACGTAATTTCATGAACACCTTTAATTGGCAAACTCCACTTTTCACGATAAGTTTCTTGGTATGCTTTCATATTCAAGTTTAATGCTTCAAGAAATTTTTTTCCTGCAGCAAAATCTTCCATTATTGTTACTTCTGTCTCATCTGGAAATTTAGGATTATTATACACTTTTACTGTCATAGTCGTATGTTTGCCTTCATTTCTGACTCTAGCAAATCCTCTTATTTTGGGTTTACATCTATCAAAAGCTGCCCTTATCAGTTTAATATTTTTATGCACCTTTTTTCCACCTAGTTTTTTTAGTTTAGAACGCATTTTTGTTGCGTTTACATCAAGAACTTGAACTTCATACTCTTTTCCCATGATTATATGTTATAATATCATTAATAAATAAAAATATTGTTATTTATTAATATACACAATGAATAATATTAATAGGTCGAGTCTTATTACTAATGAAAAAATGAATGAGATACTTTCTAAAAATAGTAACTTTACAAATACTAATTTCAGGAATTTTGATCAATTTTTATTTCAAAATAGAGAACATCTTAGAGATGAACTTCTCAAAAAAAATGAAAAGTTTAAAAAGGCTTATGAAAATTATGAAAATAAACTTTTAAAACAAGTTTCTAATAATGAACTTTCTAACAATAATTGGACATTTGAAAACTTACAGGCACAAGTTAATCGTAAAAATATAAACAATGGTAATCATAAAAGAGGTAATAATAACGTGAATACAAGTTTTGCTCCTGGGTTATTGAAAAATCAATTTACTAACGTATTACAACCCCCTCCTTCAGAAAATACATTGTCTAATGAAAATTTAATGGCAGAATTAAATGCGTTAAACATAAAACATGAAGGTGGTAAAAGAAAACGTAAAACTAAACAGAAAAAGAAAAAAAAGGTTATTAGTAAAAAGCCAAAAAGTAAAAAAGTCCACAAAGGACCCAGAGGAGGAAAATATGTAATGGTCAAAGGAAAAAAGAAATATTTGTAAATAGCATAGTAAAAACAACTGATAAAAATGGGTCTAACTGCTTCACACCCATCACCTGTTCCTACACAAGATACGGAATATAATCATATTATTAATGACTTGAGAAGCGAAGCAAGAGAGTTAAAAAAGCAAATTGAAAGTCTTAAAAAATAAACACATCTTTAGAAAAACAAAGAGTGTATGAAACAGAAAGCAAAAGAATATCTATTGCTAAGTCACAAAAAGTAAAACTTTCCGAACTATCTGAGCAAAAGATTGATGAATTTGTGGAAGAAATTTTAAAAGATAAAGATATCAATATAGGATACCTTCCAGACTTTGTCGAAAAAAGAATATATAAAAATGTTTTTACTATTCTAGTTAATCTTCTTGATCATGTTGTTGATTCAACTTCTGTAAAATTATTAGGACATGAAATTAACTTTGATTTTGCTCCAGACGATGATAACTTAAATGAAGGTACTACAAGTGCTCCAACTAAGATTGGAATACCAGAACTTCTTCCTGAATAATTACTTAAAGTTATTTAAGTTTAAAATAAAAATGTCTAACTACCAATATTATATTATTCTTGATTTTGAAGCCACGTGTGATAATAAACAAAAACCAAAGCCACAAGAAATTATAGAGTTTCCATCAGTTATTATCGAAGCCAAAACAAACCAAGTTGTTACAGAATTTCAAAGATATGTTAAACCAGTATTTCATCCTCATTTAACAGATTTTTGTACAAAGCTAACAGGTATTACCCAACAACAAGTTAATAATGGTGTTACAATTCATAAAGCTATAAAAGATTATGATAAATGGTTATTAGAAAATAATCTTTTTGGTACAAAATTTATTATTGTCACTGTCGGTGATTGGGATTTAGGTACTATGTTTCCAGAACAATGTAAAATAAGTAAAATTAAACCTAATAGTTACTTTAAACAGTGGATAAATATTAAAAATGAATTTAAAAATTTTTATAATATCCAAAAAAGAAAAGGTATGGTAGGAATGTTAAACTATCTTGGAATAAAACTTACAGGACATCATCATTCAGGAATCGACGATTGTCGCAACACTGCCAAGATATGGCAACATATGATAAATGATGGATATAAAGTTAATACAGATGAAATTAGATATTTATACAATTAATGAAACCGGTCCAGAAAACCAATCGTCCCTTTTTTTTTTATTTTTAAGGTCCTCTGGCCAAGGAAAAAACCTATTGTTTAGATAACACCATTTTGCATAACCCAACATTTTTTTGAGAAACATTATCAATACAAAAATGTGCTGGGTCATTCTTACCTAAATATATTAACAAAGCACGATTATTTAAATAAGTGGTATAATTCCACTTACTATAATTTCGAGTATTACACCATTTTAAAGGATTTTCATAAAAAGCTTTAAAAGTACGTGTTATATTAGACATAAAACATTAATAATATTATCATGATAATTCTTTAAGTCATTCATAAATACATAAAAGATGTAAATTAATAAGAAAATACACCATGAGTGACGAAAAAAAAACAGAACCTTTAGTTTATTTTCAATGTGTAAAAGCAAATGGTAAATTAAGAGTTCGTATTATAAGTAATGGTTATAACCCAGAAGCAAACTGTCAATTTCCACGAGCTATTCGTGTTGAAGGTGCCAAATATTCAGCACCGGTTTCAGACTTAAGTTTTTCAGAAACAAGAGGTAAATTTTTTTATAGAGTTAAAAAACATAATATAGAAATTATTGATAGTGTCAATGACCTGGCTGAGGTTCTTGAAGAAACAAAAATTTCTGTAAATAAAGTTTATGAAAATAAAGGTGCAGACTGTGTCATATGCATGGACAAAGGACACGAAGTTGTATTTGTTCCATGTGGCCATTACTGTTTATGTGAAAATTGTGCAAATCAAATATTAGGAACAACAAAGAAATGTCCATTATGTCGCCAAAGAGTTAATATGGCAGTTACTAGAGATAGAATACAAATGTAACATAATATATAAAGATGTTAAAACTTGAAGAGATTTTAAAAGCTCATGAAGCAAAAGTTTCAAAATCCAAAAGAAAATGTACTTGTAAAAATTGTGAAAGAAAATGTGTTAGTTCGTGTGAGAAATGTTTAATTCCTCAGACGAGAAAACATAAAGAAAGAATATGTTGTATAACTTTTCCCATGTAACAAATATATAAAAATGTTTATGAATAGAAGTTATAAGGATGTTATGTATTAAAGGTTGTGGGTTTTATGGTAGTCAAGAAAGAGAAGGATGTTGTTCATTATGCTATAGCAAGATTGAACAACCTCATGAAAAAATTCCAATAAAAGTTAAAGAAATTAAACTAAAGAAACGATGTTTTTTATGCAAAAGAAAGGTTGGTATAAATGGTTTTGTTTGCAAATGTGAAAATACATTTTGTACTAGACATAGATATGTTTTTGAACACGATTGCACATTTGACCATAAAACATATGCGCAAAACGAAATAAGAGAAAAAAACCCAGAAATAAAAAAAGAAAAATTCGAAAAAATATAACTTATTTTGGTGCTTGGTCTTTTGAAGCAGCTTCAAGTTCTGCCTCAGCTTTTTTAATTTCTTTCTGTAAAGCCAACATTTCAGCGGCAGTTTTTGCTGCACTTTCTGTATTAGCATTAATTTCAGTATCTTGTTTTTCTGTAAGTTTTTCAAGAGCATCCAGTCTTGTATTAATGGTTGTTATTTGAGTATTTATTGGAGCAAGTGCACATGCCTCATCACATAATTTCTTTTCTGTATCAGGTGGATTATCCAGTAATTCTTTTACATATCCTGGGTAAAAATTTTCTATTTCTTGATGACGATAATATACAACTAATATTCCAAGTAAGACAAATAAAAAAGCAAATAAAAATAATTGCTTTGGTTTAAATTTTATTTTTACCATTTTATTTACACTTATACTATAGCATAAATAAAATGTTTTTTCTAAAATTATGTTTAACAACATTCATTGTTGGAGTTATTATTTTTATATTTTTCAAAATAAATAAACAAAAAGAACATTTTGATGAGGATAAAACAAAAAAAATAAAAACAGAAACTATTTCAGATCTTTTAAAAAAAGTTAAAAATGAAATCGACACAAACAAAGACGAGTGGCTTATATATAATGCATCACATGATAAGGATAAATATGTTTTAACATTAAATAAAAGTATTGAACCTGTTTATACAATTGACGTATCAAAATCAAAAGATGATGAAACTTTATATACAGTCAAAGGTGTTGGTGGTAAATCAACTGGAGTAAATGGAATTCAGAAAAATATAGGTATCCCATCCTCATATGGAAGATTTGGAGCAAATATGGCAAAAATAGAATACAAACGTGGTAAAGAACGAATATCGATTAATATTAATTCTGGTAAAACAACCATTACTGGCTATGGAGGGTTTGCAAATGATAATTCGTATCCATATCCATGGTATCAAGTTATGCCTATTATTTACAAAGAGGGTGGGTCCACAATTGCTATAATGGATTATTCTGGCAATAAGAAAAATATAAAATCATCAACTACTTATTTACCAATGGAAATCATTGTTAATAAAAAATATGAAATATATCTTCCATTATTCTTTAAAGTTTACGTATTATTACAAAAATATATTTTATCATTACAGTAAATGAACATATACGTAGATATCGATAATACAATCACGTACACAAAAGGTATGGACTACAAAGGTGCAAAACCCAGAATGGATAGAATTAAGATTATAAATAAGCTATATGATGAGGGAAATACTATAACTTATTGGACAGGTAGGGGGACTGTTACTAAAATAGACTGGTTTGACTTAACAAAGGGTCAATTAAATAAATGGGGTGCCAAACACCATAAATTAATTTTAGGAAAAGAGCCTTATGATATATTCATTGATGATAAATCATTTAATTCTGAAAACTATTTTAAATAAGAGTTATAATTCAAATTATTTTAATTTACCACATAAGTATTGGTATACATTCCCATTAGTTCATCGTAGTAACATTGAAAATATGGTTTTTTGACCATTATTTCATATTCCTCCCCAAAATATTCTGAATAAGCATGTAACCAAGTTCTAATGATTGAATAAATTAACAGGGTGTAATTTACAGGGTAAATAAACATTGGGGTATGTTTTTGACCATGAAGATCTTCATCACTAACTGTAACAGAAATCCTTTTATCATATCTTTCAGGAAAATCTTTTAAAGACAATGTAAAAGATTGTTCCCCAGTAAATTTTTCATTGTTAAATACCCTTGTACACACTGGTTTATAATTATTTATCTCTCGTTCTTTTACCTTTATTTCCATTTCCTTGTATTCAGGCGATTCACTACTAATATTTTCAATAATAGATTTATCACTAAAATCGTCAAAATAAACATCTCGTTCTTCCAAATAAATCTTAACAATAAAATTACTTGTAATTAAGTCATAAAATATTGCAACTCTTCGATGTTCAATCAACTGAACCATTAACGGGTCATCTAATTTAAGAGAATTATAGCTCCACATTGCTTGTCTTAAAACATTTGCATCTGGGGTTATATATCCTACTGGAACATATCGTATTCCTGACATGTTAATTTTTTTATTTTCAGGGGATAATAATCGGCTAAAAGTTTCAGAATAATCAAATACATCATTCTTACGCAGTTGAATTAAAGAAGAAATAAATTCTCTTTTTACACCTCTTGCATCAGTGTTAATATAGTTTCTCAACGTCTTTCTGCAAACAGAATTCCATGCTTTAAATAAAAGTTTTGAAGGATGCTCATCACCAGAACTATCCAAAACATGTGCTTTAATCATTCCCAAAACAGCACTTCTTTCTAACTTCCTTTGTACATCTAAGATATTTCCTATATGTCCAAAAGAATCAAAAGTTCTTTTTGAAGGAATAATTGGCAAAACCTTTGTCTTCATTTCCCTTAATTTTAAAGGACTTTGCAATTCCCTTCTTTTAAAGTCATAACAATCTGGAGGTGTTCCCAAAAATTCATCTGGTTCTCCATCTTTGTATGTGTACTTCGGAAAATACGAAGTCGAAAATTCAGCATTTATTGTAATATCAACAGGTGAGTTTGTCATCATATTTGACGTATACATGATCTATTTATACCTTTTTTTTTATCAATTTTTACTATTAAATTTATTACAAATTACCGCTTGCGTGGTTTCTTTTTGTAATTAGAAACAAACTCAACCTGTTTCATACACTCCTCTAAAGTAAGGTTTGAAACAGCTTCTTCATCCTCCTTCAAGTCCCTGGGCAAGAAATAATTTACCATTTTCCCATCATCATCGGGTACAAACCGTAAATAATTTCCATATCGCCCAGTAACCCCTTGGATTTTACCAGATTTCCCACCAATTTTACATTCGTGCGATACTAGATAATTAGAAGTTTTCTTTTTAGTAATTGCTGCAACAGCAATTTCAACTGTTACTTTCGAAATTTCGGTACACTCTTTGGGCAAAGAATGGCATTTTCCTTTGTATTTAACAAAGGGACCATACTGCCCTACATAAAATTCAATGACCGAACCCTCGTGTTTTCCTACAGTTCTTTCGTCTTTCTGCATTTTACGCTCTTGTGGTGTTTTCCTTTCCTTTTGAGGAACTGTAGCAATCAATTTTTCTAATGTTTGCGTAAGACCATCAACAACTGTTATCCAATCTTTATCACCACTTGAAACATCATCTAGTTCATTTTCAAGATTAGAAGTAAACTTATAATCCATCATATAGTCCAGATGTTTTGCAAGAAAATTAGTTACTTTAACACCAAGTTCTGTTGGAAACAGGCGTTGTTTTTTGTCACCAAAAGCAACTTTTATTGTTTTACTTGTAACCTCTCCATCTTTTAATGTATCAATTATACAATCTTTTTTAATAGGAGTTGACTTCTTTTTGATAGTATATTTCCTTGTTTGAATAGTGGAAATAATATTAGCATATGTGCTTGGTCTGCCAATTCCTTTCTTTTCAAGGTCTTTTACTAAAGATGATTCAGTATACCTATTTAAGGGCTGTGTATATGATTGTTTACTTTCAATACTTTCATATTCTAATTCATCATCTTCTTTAATGTCCATAACAACTTTGTTCTTGTCATCGACCTCTTTTTTATCATTTAATATCTTAAAACCAAGAAATATAGTCAACATATAACTTGCTATAAACCAATACTTTTCAGTATTTGATAAAGCAATTGTAATGCTATATCTGTGACATTTCTCTCTTGCCATTAATGATGCAACTGCACGTACCCAAATCATTCGGTAAACAAGTTTTTCTTTTTGTTGAAACCCATCCTCTGTAAGAAAAAAAGTATTAATATCAGTAGGGCGGATAGCTTCATGAGCTGCCTGGACATTTTGGTCCCCCTTTTTCTTTGATTTTTTCTTTTCTTCTTTTACAGGAACATCTGAATCTTTAACCTCAAAGGTTTGCATTTCATCACTCAGGTATTTGCTACCATATTTAGTTTCGACATACTCTTTAACTTCACCTTTAAATTGATTTGACAAACGTGTAACATCTGTCCTGTGATATGTAATTTTTCCCTTTTCATATAATGTTTGTGCAATACGCATTGCATCTTTAGGTGAAATACCATATCTCTTGCCAGCTTCCTGTTGAAAGACAGACGTTTTAAAAGCAGGTGGTGGAGAATGATAAACTGTCTTTTTGCTATTTTCACTTACAGTAAAATCAGCACTGTCACAGAATTCTAATACTTCAAGTGCTTCATCATGTTCTTTAGGAGTTTGTTTCAACTGTGCATAAACTTTTTCTTTTGTTTCTGTCAGAAAAATACCAGTTATCATAAACTTTTCCTCTGGAATATGTTTTTCAATCTGTTTTTCTCTGTCAGTAACAAGTTTTGTTGTTACAGATTGAACTCTTCCTGCAGACTTAGCACCTGTAATGTTTTTCCAAAGTAAAGGAGATGCTTTAAACCCTGTAATCTTATCTACAAAACGTCTAGCTTTGTATGAGTTCACAGCATTTTCATCCATTCTTCCGTCTCTGTTAGCTTCTGCAAGAGCAGCTTGAACAGCAGTTTTGGTAATTTCATTAAAAGTCATTCTTTTTGCCTTAGGATAAGATATCTTCAAGACTTCCATTAAATGCCAAGCAATACCTTCACCTTCCCTATCTGGGTCAGTTGCGATATAAACCGTGGTGGCAGTTTTAACAGCTTTTTTTAGTTCACTAACAACTTTGTGTTTTGTAACTTCATATTTGGCCGCATAGTTATTTTCAAGGTCAATTCCCATAGATTTCTTGGGTAGGTCTCGAATATGTCCCATTGAGGCCATAACCTTAAATCCACTACCAAGTAGCTTAGTAATTTTCTTAATCTTATTTGGTGATTCTACGATTACGAGAAAGGTCATTTTTATGTGTTATCTAAGACCATTATTTGTTTTATATATCAATTTTTATACTATTAATCTTAATTTAAGCATTATTGTTAAACATCACCCACATATCATAATAATCATCACCAGAAATTAATTTCTGATAACGCTTCTTATTTTTTTTGTTTGATGGTTTGTCCTTCGTTTTAATATTATTTTGACATTTCTTTAAATTTTCATCACACTTCGCACAAAGAAAATCTTCATAAATTTTCACAAAAGGTATTGTTGAAACAGACATTTACTATTAAATAGATATTTACTTTGAATATCCATCGGTTTTTTACCCGCAATCACCATCAACTCCAAAGTATTTGGTAACAGGGCTATAAACCATATACGTACAAAAGTTTCCAACAGCCATATTCCCTTCGGAATATGGAATACCACACCAAAAAATAGGGATATTATTAATAGTTTTTGCATTATGACAATATGTTACTGGATCTTCCTTTAGTCCTCTTCCATAACGATTAATTTCATAATCTTTGAAATCGATTGAAAACCCAAATAAAATAACATTTGTCTTATAATCATCTTTTTTTAAGTTGCGTAACTTCTTTTTTCCAAAAGTAATTACTGGGTCGAAAAAATATTCATTATCTTCATAATTGCTTTCGTCGCTATCATATTCGCTATCATAGTCATAATTTCCCATACAATTAATCCAAGTAGCGTAGTTCAAATCTTCCCAGGTTTTTCCCATCTTTTTTAATTTTCTAAAAACAGACTTGTAAACTTTTTTTGTTCTAAATTCTTCATAATCGTTAAATTCTACATAAACCATTTTTGATTTAGGAAAATAACGTTTATCCCAGTCTATTTCTTCTTTCATAAACGGATCAAAAAATAGTGCTGTTGGTTTGTTTGAGTAAAAGTAACCTTCACCAAACATATAACCAAAGTGTAGTAAATCTAATATCGTTCCAACGACGGTATCACAAATATATGGGGCAAGTTCAAGTGAAATTTTTGTTTTCAACAAATTTTCCTTGTGAAACAAATTAGTAGAGATTTTTTTAGACATTTTTGTTTCCATTTTTGATTTATAAACAATAATGTATACAGTTTATAAATCAGTTTTTCTCAAATAAAAATTGACAAAATTATTTTAACTTTTAATAAAAATATCACAACAATGGAAAACAAAGGTCATCAAGAAAGGGGGTACATCCGAAGTGAAATTATTCTTATTGTTTTATCGTGGATATTTATGATATGGTTTGTTTTATCTATCTTTCACATCATTTAAAAACGATGTATGGCATTTTCTAACACATTTTTATTGGGATTTGGTTTATCCCTCAAATCATAGTACCATTCCTGACATTTTTTAACAGGGTTTTTAGCAATGATTAGAAATCCAGCAAGGCCGCCTAAAATTACAATAAATCCGATCATTGTAATATTCATTCAGATATTTTTTATTTTTGAACTTCTGGATCCCACCAAATAGTTCTTCCCTTTCTCTTTGTTTGTTTAGCAGTTGGATTTCCATATATTTTAAAAGTAAAAGTGTGTAATTTTCCTTTTTGTGCATTATAGCTATCCTGTCCTACTTTTTCCAAAGCATTCTTTAATCTCTTTTTATCATTTGCATCTAATGAACCAATTGTCCTTAAAGGAGATATTTTAGCTCTATAAAGAGCTTCAGCTCTAATATAATTACCAACTCCAGCAATAAACTTTTGTTCTAATAGAGCATCTGCTAAAACTTTATTTGTGCGAAATTTAGAAAGTTGAATATTAAAATCTGCTTGAGACATCCTTGGAAGTTGCTTAATCAAATCTGGGCCCAAAGTCTTTAATTTGTTCGCCAAATTATTTTTCTTATCCTTATTGTCATAAATGTAAAAATGACCAAATCTTCTTGGGTCATTAAAATAGAAGTTACCTTTTGTAGTTTCTAAAAAAACATAATTGTATTTAGGATTATAAGTATATCCTTCAGCTGTTTTGAAATCTTTTGTTACACCAGGAACCCAGAAATGTCCGGTCATTCCAGGGGTAAACCCTAAAGCCCAATCACCAGATAATATAACATATACAAACTTTCCTTGATTTTTAATTTCCTCTATTTTTAAAGGTAAACTTTCATCAAATGCCTTCATATCTTTTATTTTTGATTTAAATTTATTGTGGTGTATCAAGATTTCTTTTAGTTTTGCATTTTTAAATACTTTTGAAAGCTCATCAACCATTGCTGTAACTTCAGGTCCTTCTGGCATTTTTGATACTATTATATAATATTCCTATACTTTCTTTATATCGGGTTTAATGGAATTACCGTAAGGAATGGAATATTATTTTGGCAAAAATAAAGTTTTATAGTCATAAAATCAAATTTTATGTCACATAACAAAAATTGATGTTTTGCTTGAAAATAGTGTAATATAAAGAATGTAAAATGGAAAATGACTGGGATCTTATCCACAAAAATAGCTATTTGTCCGACAACGAAGAAGAAGAAGTACCGTTATTGGATATTGAAAACAGAGAAAGAAAAAGCAAGTCTGAAGAAACATCGTTGGTTGACATTGAAAAGGGAGAAGGAACGCTTGTATCTGACGACAAACAGGTTCAACCTTTTTTCAGACAACGCTCAAAGAAACGCCCAAGGTCGAAAGTTACATTAAATCGTTCTGACCGTATTAACTATGTCATCACCGGTTCTGGTTTTTTAGAACCAGCTGGAAGCAAGAGACTTAAACTCGATGAACAACAGTTTGTAAGAATTAACGTATCTCCTGGACACGATACAAGGGGGCTAAAAAAGCCCGGTAATATGTTTGGGCGCTACAATGCAATGTGTGTTATTGCAATTTGCATTATTATTGCTCTTACTCTTATTGTTCTGACTGGTTTCATGTTATCTAGAGAAGACGTAGCGTACCATTCTTACCTAGATTTATCTCAGAAGAATGAGACACTGTCGTTTAATAAGTGGTTTCACTGTAGGTATTGGATTCGGGAAAATGTAAAAACCCTTCCCGAATATTGCAATTCTTTGTTAAATTAAGTTGTATGCTAATTTCATAGTAAAGTAATGTCATTTCAAGAAACGCCATCTGAAATTTTAGAGCAAATAATCATTATGCTAAAACCCAATGATATTAGCATAATAATGAGTGTCAATAAAAGAATAAATAGTATTATTATAAATATGAATTTACCTACAAAAGACTGTGACGTATGTGGAAAAACACTTATGTTTTCCAAAGAATATAAACATGACATGCCATTTATATGGCCAAAAATTTTTCACCATCGCTTACAAATGAAAAATCTCCCAAGATTTAATATGTCAAAGGGGGTATGTTCCACTAGGTGTATGGATAAACTGTGGACAAAATGTAATAAAGAGAAACGGTATGATGAGTTGCGCCGTATAAATTGGCATTACAGGAAAAAAGATATTGATATAAAGTTCAATACTTAAAGTAATATTGGATATTCCAACAATATTCTGGTTGTAATATCTAATAACGTTAAGCTGAAAACTACTTAAAAAAATTGATAAACATAATAAATTACTAATTAACACAAGACAAAATGAATAACGAAGGAAAAGTGACAAACTTAACATTTTCGCTTAGGTCCGGTAAGGATACTGAGCAAAAACAATGCACAAAAGCAGAGTTTGATTTTAAAGGAAGTATCTCAGTAGACGATGCTTCAAAACTTGTGCAAAATTTTAGGGACGTTGTATCAGAATTTGAAGAATGTCAAGATGTTCCCATGAATGATGGTGATGAAAGTACTGAATCTGATGATGATTTACCTGATTTAGTTGAAGAGCTTGGGCCAGTTGTTGAGATAATTCCACATGAGGAAGATGAACAAAAGGAAAATGAAAATCCATCTGTGATGAGATATCCAGTTCGGGGAAATGCAATGTCTCTAAACAACCTTAGATACAATGGTAACGTTGTAAACAACGCATGGCGAACATTTTCATCTGTTATGGTAGAAAGTTCCCAACCGCGAAATATGTATGGTCATCGACTTACACATTACAGAATTGTTTTTCCCCCAGCCGGATTTACATTCAATCAACTATCATCAATGAATGGTGATGTTTCTGACATCTTTCAGGGACATGGATATCCAGTATGTTCATGTCCATCTTACAACTACAAAAGTTACAAGATTAGTGTAAATGGTATTAGGGTTCCAGGACTATGCAAACATATCGACGAAGCACTCGCGGCCGCCAATATCGATGCAACTGCCATCAATTGGTTGAATCGCCCAGATAATTTACCTTTTCTTCTCAAAGGAGAAGAATTGAACGAATATCAATGGGTACCACATCCAGTTGTGGCTCCTGGTGCAGGACGCTAAAAATTCACATTATTTAATAGTTTTACCTTCTCCCACGACTTTTACTTCTACCTTTAAACTTTCCACGACCCTTTCGTCGTCCTTTTGAAAACTTTTTACCCTTAGACCTACTACGACTTTTACCTTTACCCCGACCTTTATCACGACCTCGGCCTCTATTACCTCTTTCTTTGGTTGCACTTTTGGCACATTCTTTTACTATTTCTTGCTCTCCATCATTTAAGTTTTCAACAACTTTTACTGGGATTTTAGAAAAAGTTAAAAATCTTTTTACTCCAAAAATACTTAAAAACTGAGCATAAATGGCTGTTGATGGTTTTACTGTTACATATTTGAACAATGAATCTCTGTCAACTTCAGCAATAGATTGTTCTTCTGGAAAACAATTACTATAACTGAAACGCCCAGCTTTCTTAGCAACATTGCTTATATACCCCATTGTAATAACTTGCATTATATTATCCTCTATTCTATCATGGACATTTGGTGCAGATTCTCTAAATATAAACCTATCTTCTGCTTTATCAGGATTATCTCTTCTATAATTTCCAATTACTTGCCCAAATGACCGATTTAAGTCTTTACTTAATCTAAAAGCATCTTTTATTTTATTTGCATTTAAATAATTTTCTCTTGCCCACATCGTTCCACCACCAATTTCTCCAGTATTACTTTTAGGAGTTAACACTTCTCTTCCTCTTTCCCAGGAAATATCATATGTTTTTTCCTTATAAGTTTTCATAATTTTATATAAAGTTATATGGTCGCCATAAGAACTAGCTAAAGCTTTGATTTTTTTATTATAGTCATCCATTTTTTCTTTAAACTCTGGAGAATCTTTCTTGCCCCTTGGTTTGTTTATTATATCTCCAAACTTATCTGAAATTGTTACCAATAGTGCTATTGCATCTATTGTTTCTGTAGAACATTTCCAGTTATATGATCTAACAATTGCCGCAGCTTGTGCAGGACTTGCATCTCTAAAAGTTCCAATTGCAATACCGAAAGGTGTTAAGTAAGCTTTTTTATTTTCTATGCGCAAACCACCCATTAAAAATAATCTCTTGATAGCATTATTGACATATGATAAATGAGGAGGTTCAATCATTTTACCCAAAAATGAGTTTAGCGTTTCATCCTTAAGATTATTATTATTTTTCTTTTCTTTTACATATTTAAATGGTAAATCGATGTGTGTTATATTTGGCAATGAAGCAAAAGTTAAAACATGTCCTGTAATATCACTTTCCATAATTGGGGGAATCGGGTAATCTAAAAATTTCTTGTATTCAGCTTCTGTAAAAACATTATAACAGGTTCCCGGGCGTATTCTACCCGTTCTACCAACACGTTGCATATGATTTGCTTTTGCAATGTATCGTTTTTCTAGAGCATTCATTTCTGTTTCAGGATAATATTTTTGATTATTTGCCAAACCAGTGTCAACTACAAAATCAATAGGGTCGCCTCCAAATGTTAAGGATGATTCTGCGACTTCGGTTGCCATTACAACTCTACGAGTATACCCCTCTTCCCAATTCTTATAAGATTTATTACCCACAGCATATTCCATTTCTGTACCATTTCTAAATTTCTTAGTTTTACTGGCACCATACAATTGAATACAAAATGGTTTATTTGCAAATTCAAGATTTTTCTTTTTTTCTTTTGTTATTAGATCTCCCAGCAAAAAACAAGCTTTATCGCAATCAGCCTTACTTGGATATAAAGCTAATATATCACCTGGTTTACCAGGTTTAATAATTTCATTAAATATTACATCAACTGCTTTTTCAAGATATTCTGAATTTATAATTTCTCCATTTGGCGCAAACTTATTTACTGCTGTTTTTAAGAATATTTGTTCGACTGGAAAATATGATTTTCCTTCTTGTTCAATATGTTTTATTCCAAAATCTTTGTAATAATTCATAAATATTTTAGGGTCAATTGTAGCACTCATAATAATAAGCTTAAAGTCTGGTCGATTTCTTAGCAAATTTTTTACAAGAAAAAGAATTTGATCAATATTAATATTTCTTTCGTGAGCTTCATCAATAATAAGAGCATCATATTCATCTAAATTAGGATCTCCTCCTTTCATTTTAGCAAGAATATAGCCATCTGTGGCATACACTAGTTTAGACATAGGACTTACCTTTTTATCACCTTTCACCATATACCCTACTTGATCTCCAAGTGGCACATCAAGTGTCCAAGATGCAAAATCAGCAGCTGATTTTGTTGGTGCAACTCTAGGAATGGTGATAGCTATTTTTCCTTGATAATTAAGTGCATGTAATACGTATTTTGGAACTAACACTGTTTTCCCAGAACCAGTTCCAGCTGTTATTAAAACACATTGGTTATTATAAACAGTTTCTATAACTTTCTCCCTTTGTTCATACATAGGAAACTTTGACCATATTTGTCCCCATTCAGCATATGTTTTACCTGGGGGAACATTTACCCACATATTTGTATATGGTTCACCTGTCAATGGATTATTTGCTTTTCCGTCTGGGTCAAGTATGCCAATTGGATCAAGAAGTTTATTTTTGTTTACATGAATGTTTTTAATTATAGGCACGTTTGCTTTTGTATTTTTATTTATGTTTTCAATTTCTTCATTTACCTTTTCAATTTCATTTGCATTCTTGTTAGCAACATTTTCATTTATATTTTTATTGATTTGATTAACCTTTTCTTTAATATTGTTTATCTCCTCTTCTGTGTTCCCAATAACATTTTCACCAGGAGAGTTTATGTTGGGAGAGGTTACATTTACGTCTACATTTGCGTCTACATTTACATTAACATCTTCTACATCAACATCTTGATTAAGATTAACCTTAGTTGAAAGTTCTTTTATGTTGGCCATTATAGAATCTATAATATACTATATAATTGTATAATGGTTTTTTATTAAGTTATATCTACTTAACTAAAATTATAAAAGTCTTCTACACTGTCTCGTTCTACCAGCAGACCTACCTGCAACAGTAAATGGATGATTTAAGTCATCATAATTTTTACCACTTAAGCTTCCACAACTCCCACAGTTTCTCCCAACCTTTTCATACAAATCCCCCTTCTCATCACCTAAATCATTTGCATGGAGATAAGGAGCTGTTACAACATTTCTTCCTAAATTACACGAAGAACATAGTGGATTTGCAGGATAGCTCCCAAATGAACCAAAATTTCCAAATTCTCTATCTTTATGAGCTAGGTTAACCGAATAAGGTACTTGATTATTTCTTAAGTCTAAAAAGGGACTGGTATTTGTATAACCATTTCTCACTACTGCAAAACTTTCTCGGATGTCTATTTTTTCAAGGAGAAAAAGAACTCCAAAAACTAAAACAATACATAATAATTGGTAATCCATATTATATAATAACCATAACTTTTTATATTTAAATGGCTATTTTGCGTGAAATACTACACGAAGTGTTCTCACGACAATCATTTAAGTAAGTAATGGGTGGATAACCAGTAGGATAACCTTGGCATTCAGGTGGTTCACAAATAGTTCTACCACAAAATGATTTTTCTGGAACATGAAAAACAACATTTGCCCCATATGTTTCTGGTTTATTTGGTTTTGTAGTCCAACAACATTTATTATTTCTATCTAGTTTCCTTGAATAAATACCATCATATTTAAGCTCTGGAATAATAAAAGTGTAATTACCATATTTAGGTGCTAATCTATTGAAAGGAACTTCTGGATATTCAGTATCATTGATAGTATTAGCTTTAGGTTCAAGGCCTCTTGGAAAATTTGGAACATTATTACAACTTGTTGTGACTAAAGGTATATCTGTTTCACAAACGTCTTCACAATTTTCTTTCCAAGCACATTCATTTTGTATATTAAGAGGTGGTTCTAGTTCGTTTAAGTCAAGAAAACTTTCGGGAATATTTCTTGTATCGACATATACCAATATAGATAAAATGAAAATACATATAATAAGTATTGAACGGAGCAACATTTTGTACTATAAAATCAATATGAAAAACTTATTTAACACTTTTGACATGTTCGATGCTCATCATTCATCACAAATGAAAAGAAGTCAGATTCACTCACCACTTTTGGTTGAGCTTCAATTATTTTTGGCTTCTCATCAGAAAGTTTTGATGGCTTTAATGGCTTCTCAATATCAAACTTGTTAAACATTCTTTCAACATTGTGCAGTTGTAAATGCACATTTGGCTGATATGGCTTGGTAAGATAGTCTGAAAAGTAATTATCCAAATTATGAAAAATAATAGAACCACAATGCTTACATGATGTACGATTGCTATCCTTGTATTTTTCTCCACAGTTGCACATATATTTCAAATTGTCTGCAACTGCCTTGGGATTAACATTATAGGTCAATGTCCCATCTGAAGATGAAACAAGATATCCCATTGTCTTACTTACATACACCTTTTCTTTTAAGGAACGGGCATTGTTCAAACTTTTAACTAGCCCAGCCACACGTGTTTTTTCTCGCTCAAGTGGTAGGTCAATCTCATCGAGTTTTTCACCAACATAATTACGAAAAACATTTGTGAGCTGCATGACATGTTTAGCCCTCATTTCTTCCCGCGTGGGAGGAACTGGAGCATGTGATTCTTCCTCATCGTCGTTAGTACAACGCCGACGCTTTCTCTTTCGTGAATATGGAGAAAATTTTTGCCTACTGTAGAATTTCCGCGCCTTTCGTGTCCGAGTACTTTTACGGGTATCTTTTACACTTTTTGAATCACTTGTGTCTGCAGTATCTTTAATATTTTCAACCATAGTAAATGTCATAATAGCGTCCGGGGATGCTTTTAAAGTCTTTTCTTCTGAAACACTCATTTTGTTATTATTGATAAACACAGTAATAATAATATTCAATTTTTTAAACAGTATTAACAGTAATTGTTCGGGGAACGTCCAGCATTAATTCTTTTAACGACATATTTTCTGGTTCATATAAATCATATGTATCAGACAGTTTATTTCTCTCCTTTTCAGTTTTAGTAAATTTGGAGAACGTTTCCTGAATCGCTGGGCGAACAATCTCATCAACAAACGGTGGCAATAATGCATGAGAATAAATATACTTTTCTCCAAATACCTTTTCTAATTCAAAATCAATAGGATAGTATGGAGCGAGAGGGGATGTTGCACTTGTGACCAATGACCGAATTGGGCGCGGTAAAAGAGAGATTCCCTGTGGTGGTAAAATCATTGTTAGTTGTTCAATTGGGTAATAAGGCTTTCCCTGGTCAAATTGAAAATTCAATCCTTTTGGCATATCATTCATAAAATATAAAATATCAGACGGCATTGGGGCAACCCGAAATGGATAATACCAATCCCACGAGGGTAAACCAGTCAAATAATACCGAAGACAAAAAGATAGACTTTCAAGATATGTTTTACAAATAAGTCGTTTATAATTTCTAAACTCTCTTGGATTATCAGGGGTAATGTTAAAGAAATAAGAGTAATATTGCTGGTTCCATATATTTCTAGGTTCATTATAATCAATAATTTTAAATAGTTCGGGTTCAGAAAACGGGTTTACATGTTCAAAATATTTAGCATGTTCAAATGCTGCTTTTTTGCCTTCATATGTATCATCAAGGTCTTCTGGTGTTTTGCCCATTTCTGATAAAATCCTAGCATAATATTCTTTCATGCTTCTATCTTCTATGTTAGCTAATTCCTGTAAAATATCAACTAAGAAGTTTTGATTAAGCAAGGGAAGTGGACCATCCTTACTATCCTTTATTTCTACTAAAAAGGGTTTTTCAGTATGTTGGTACTTATGCAATAATCTTTTATAAATGCCCAATATTTTCCAGAATCCTCCTTTGTTACTTTTCAAATAATAAATAGATTTTACAAAATCATTACCAATAAAAAAAGTAATGAAAATCAAATCTCTAGAAAGTCTAACTTCATCATATTCTCCTTTAAACTCTTCCTTTAAAGCTTCTCTGTATTTGGTTACAGAAAAAATAATATGCTTAACATCAGGGTTAGGATACATTTGAACATCTTCTTTCTTTTTAGGGTCTCTTTCACGTAAATTATAAATATCGCCAGCATATTGCAAACTTAAAATAAGGACATCTGCATCAGGACTATATACACATACTCTATCTTTCAAATTCTTAAGATATCTGATGAAATTTAATATTTTATGCTCTCCTTCTCCTGGTAGATTTGTGTCATCAATAATAACCATTATCTTTCCTCCCATGAACTTATTTTTCTTTGCTGCCGTTTTTAACCCTTTTGCTATTTTTTCCATAGCACTTGTTCCTGGAGATAAGGAAGCAGAATTCCATAAAGAGGAAGGTTTCTTCTCTTCAATATTGTATATTTTCTTTAACTCTGCAAAATATTCTTCTAATTTAACAGACTTATACCGTCTATCACGCTGAAGCTTCATTTTGCTTCGTGGAGCGGGACCATCAAATGCAATATAAAGTAATTTTTCTGGTTTAATTTCATTTACGAATGCAATAGTTCTTTCCACTACAAAATTCGCAACAGCCTGTTCTCTTTTTGAGACAGATAGTTTTCCAAATGCCTCATATGAAGTTTGTTTAAAAAAAGCATCTAACGAGGGATAGATAAAAGCATTGTAATCCATAAAAAGGTGTTGAAATATAAAATTTGGGTCAGAAAAGTGAGTATTTCTGTACTTTTTTAAAAGTTCGGTAAAAAATCTTGGAACTCCCATTATGTATCTTAATATATATACTTCTATTTCTTTATATAATAAAATTGTTGTTTTAAATAAAAGATGGATAATAAACTTACAGAAAAACTTTCAAACGAAGAAGAAGAAATATGGAAAAAGTTTGTAATGTGGAGTGATAAAAATTCTGAAATAAATTCAATTGATTTATTAACAAAAGAGGTTAATAAATCAGAACCCACTAATACACCTAATCAAAATACTTCATCGTATCTCTCATATATATCCGGTGCATTAACGGGTATTTATCAGTATTTTGCGAATTTAATTTGGTATAGAAAATAATATATCCAATATAAAGAGTTAAAAAGTACTATATAAAGTTAAAATGCTTTGTCCAATAAGAAATAAAGAAAATTATGAAAATTATCATTTGGTCCCAAAAGAACCACCTGATATAAGTTTCAAAGAGTTTAGACATATTGAAACACATATTGTTCCAATGGAGATAAACTATTTTGCAATAATTGCACCATATAAAATTAAATCTAACAGCTATGTTGATAAAGATTTAATATATGGAAATCCTCCAAATGTAAGAAATAAAATAGTCACATTTAAAGCAGATGTTGACATTTGTATTTTAGAGGAAGAGGTTGACAGAATGTTAAGCATGTCATACTACAGAGATTTAATGGGAAGGTGTTCCAGAGCACACAAAAAGATTTATAATATTTTTAATAATGTTACAAATAATTCCCTTATTCCTCTTTATGATGGTCAAGAAGATCCTATTCATATAAGAGACCCGTGTAGACGCTGGGATGAAGATGAAAGCCCAGTTGATATTTTGGATTCATGGAAAAAGAATCCATTAGATATCAAAGAACATGTTAATGCTCTGGAAAGAACAACCAAAATATTAAACAGCAACTTACTAGGAAAAATAGTAATTGTACACTTGCCACAGGTTAAGATATATGGCAATTGTTTCCAGGGTATTTTACAGGCCAGGCTAGCTGGAAAGTACCTAGACAAACTAACTGATAACGAATTAAATGATAAAATAAGTGAAATTGATTTTTCCACCTAATTTTATTAAATCCCCTTTATCGCGTAACGTATATAAAGATATTATAGTTATCTAATATATTTATATAAGTTTAAGTTTTTAAGCAATGAGAATAAACGCAAAATTTCCACCAGTTCACCCAGTATGCATAAATTTAAAAGAACGTAAAGCAAAAAAGAAATGGATGGTAAAACAAGCAAAAAAAGAAAATATAAAACTAAATTTTTATACTGCTGAGTTACACCAAAATCCAAAAAGAGGATGTCTTGAATCTCATCTTAACGTCATCGAACAAGCGATTAAAGACGGACATAAATATCTTTTTATTTTAGAAGATGACGCATTGTTTATAAATCCATTAAATAAACTCCCAGAACCTCCCAAAGATTGGGATATGTTGTATTTAGGAGGAACCGTGAAACATATTTTTTCAAAAGAAGTTGAAGAAAAGATTATGAAAAAAAGTGGTAATACATGGATTAGAATGACATGTTGGACAACACATGCTTATATTATAAACTTAAACAATAAAGAATTGGTAAAAGATATTTTAAAAGCAAAAGAACAACCAACTGATATGGAAATTGACAGATATTATGTTGATTTTATACATCAAAAATACAAATCATACATTGTTCATCCAATGGTCTGCATTCAAAAGAGTGGGCATAGTGATATTGAAAACAAAAAAGTTGAATATAGCTTTATGGAAAAAAGCATTTATGGTTTAAGAAAACCAAGTTATGAAATAACAGATGATGGTGCATATAAATTAAAATTACCTGATATTCCACCTGAAAGTTTACCAGGAGTATCAATTATAACACCAACCCGCGACAGAGAATGGATTTTTTCGTTACCAAAATTTAATTTTAGCAGATTTATCTATCCTCCAGAAAAATTAGAATGGATTATTGTCGATTCATCAATAAATGATGATTTAAAGTATCATTTTATAGGAGAAAAACGAATAAAATATTTACATGTTTCGGAACCATGTACAATTGCACATAAAAGGAACCTTGCTTGTAAAATGGCACGATTTCCAATTATCGTTCATATGGATGATGATGATGTGTATAAACCAGAAAGTATTTTAGCAAGAGTAAAACCAATAATTGGTTATAAAAATACAGAATGTGTTGGTTGCTCAAGAATAGGTATTTATGATATTATTAATGATTCTAGTTTTATTTCATCAGATGGTCATTTAAGTTTATCAGAGGCATCAATGGCATATACTAAAAAATTTTGGCAAGAACAACAATTTGATCCAGGTTGTGAAAGAGGAGAATATAGGTCTTTTCTTCAAAATAGATTAGATAGGGTTGTTGAGATTCCATATATTTTTATAATATGTGCTTTGAATCATAAAAGAAATTTTACGCCAAGAACACGATGGATTAATGAACATGACCCAAGCAAAGAAATGATTAGAAATAAAGAAACAGGAAAAGTTATGAATTTTACAGAAACATGGGATGAAGATACACAAACATTTGTAAAAAATCTTAGGAAGTATATTCTTAATTCAAAATGGTTTGTCAACAATGAAGATTCTAATAGTGAGGAAAAAGGTTTAACACAACAAATAAGCAACAAAAAAGAATAAGTAAATATATAATAGTAAACAATGGATGAAGAAATATTATGTATAGATCAAATTAAAATTTTTTTAGAATATACAAAACGTAGTGAAAACAAAAAAAAGATTTTGATATGTTCTTCTATTTTTAAAATGAAAAAATCATATGACCCATCAAGTAAGTACACAGATGGAATATACAGAGTATTAAAAAGTTTAGATAAATTTTATAAAAAATTAGATATTGTGTATAGAGTATATTATGATGATAGTATATCACATTCTAATAAAAAATGGACAAATGTTTTAGACGAAATTAAGTCTCGTGATTATTGCGAATTAGTAAAATATGATTGTCCACAATTTAAGGATGAAAAATATCATGTTGGAACATTTGGGACACTCGTAAGATTTATTCCACTGTTTTTTGGCCAAAAGGATTGGGATATGTATATATGTATTGATATTGATAATACTATTAATAAGTATATTGTTAAAAAACTACAATCAAAAAAGATATCTTTTTATTTTAAAACATCACCATGTGGATATTTAATACCACATGCAAAAATTCCAGGAATAAATCTGAATTTTCGAATGATAGCGAGTTTGATAGTATCAAAAAGACAATTTAATAAATCATTATTTTGTGATTTTTTGTATGATATTTATACAAAAGGTCCATTGTATAAAAAATTTATTGAAATAATTAAAAAGACACAAGTTGATTATTTTGCGAAAAAATATAATATTAACGCTACTGAAAAACATGGTATGGTATATGGAATAGATGAATTTTTTTTAAATAATATCCTACTAAAATATATAATAAAAAATAAAATTAAATATGCGTATTCTGTTTTTTATGATGATTATGTGAAAGGGCTTTATGAAATCTTACTATATAATGATAATTTCAAAAAAATATCAAAAGAAGGTAAAATTTTTTTTACATCTCTTACAAAAAAAGTGTTGCAAAAAGACTATAATGATAAGGAAACACTATATGATAATTTTAAAAAAATACTTAAAGTATTAAATAATAAAAGAAATAAAAATAATATTAAATACTTAAAATCTACACAAAAAGAACTAAGAAAGGTATTTAAAAATAATACTTATAAAAAATATGATATTCCTGAAATTATTACCAGTTGTATTAGTGCAAATAGACCAATTGAACGTATAATTTTTTATAAATAAGTAAATATATAATCAATTATATAAGTAAATAAATTATAATGAATAATTCCAAAAAATCAAATAATAACAATAACCGCAATAAAAATTATGATAAACGAAACAAACAAAATAAAAACAATAACACTTATGCTATATCTCCTTATTTAACAGGTGGATATGGTAATCAACTTTTTGAAATAGCAGCAGCTTATAGTTATTACTTAGACCACAAGTGTAAGTTAGTAATAAATGATACAAAAAAGGTATCAATGGGTCACAAACAAAAAATAAGTAACAAATATTCATCATTACCAACAACTGTGTGTGAGATGTTTCCAAAAATAAAATGTACAGAGGAAAAGTTTAAATGGGACAGAATACTTAAACAAAAAAGAAATAAATGGTATGACAATATCCCACTTGATAGATATGTTAGAAAAGATAATAACTCATTATTGGTAGGTGTATTTGCATCATATATGTATTTTAAAAATCACACAAAAGAAGTTAAAACCTTATTTAATTTTTCAAAAGATATTCAAAAAGCCGGAGAAGACTTTAAAATTTTTGATAATCCTAAAACAATAGGGTTACATTTTAGACGAGGTGATAGATATCGACAATCAAAAACAAAAGTGGATTTTAGATGTTCTGTTAAAATTTCATATTACTATGATGCTATTAATGATTTCATTAAAGACCATAGTAATTATACATTTGTTATCTTTAGCGAAAAAAGAGATGAAATGTGGATAACAAAACATATAATTCCTCATCTGGAAAAAAAAGAACAAAAATATGTTAGGATTCCATTAGATGTTCCAGCGCCATTATCATTATATTTAATGACTTTGTGTAAAAATATAATCATAAGTAGTTCTACTTTCGGTTTTTGGGGAGCATTCTTAAATAAAAATAAAAATAAAATTGTTTATGCACCATCTGTCCATAAAAGCATAAAAAATCCATTTGTTACAGCAATGAGTTTAAGAGGAGGCATTATGAATACTAGACAAGAAGAACGATTACCACCAGATTGGATTAGGATAGATACAGAATGTGTTTAAGTTATTCAAACTCAACCTTTTTTTCTAATTCCTCAATTGTAACATCTGTTTGATATCTTCTTTTCAACCAATACTTTATAATTTTAAGAAACTTTGTTGGTTCTGTTTTTGTAATTACTCCAAGTTTAATAGTTTCTTTTGGAATAGGATTTATTTCAATTCCAACACCGAGCAACTCGTTTGCCTTCAATAAATCAGCAACTGCTGCGGGACGACCTCTTACATTTCTTCTCGCTAAGTCGGCATCAAGATACATCATTTTTATACCCATGAAATAATAATGATATTTAGGATTAAAAATAGTTTCTGATATATGTTCTGCTCCAAATAGTTTAGCCCATCTATAATGCCATTCGTCGTAAAAATCATTCCAATATTCATCTGGGTTTATAAGTTCGGTGTATCCATCTGTAAAAAAAAACTTTGTTTTATCATCTAAAAAGAACTTTTCTATTTTTTTTAGAAAGTCAGGTGTTTTAATTTCACTAGGAACATCACTTATTAAAAAATCCGTATCACTACATGCTCTTACACCAAATGTATATAATATACTACCAGATAACACTAAGAATTTATTAATATCAAATAAATATATATTTTTATATAGGTAATTAATAAAGGTATTAAATAATATTCTACACTTTCTAAACCTGAAAGATAACATTCTATCCAATAATTGCTTTTCCAAACAATATAATGAATTTTCGTTAAAATATATTTTTGAAAGTGTCATTGATTCCATAAATGTTTTTGTAGTATGTGTATTTTCATGATTAACTATAAAATTTTTATCTTTAACACCTTCATAGACATAAACAGTTATATGTTTATTTTCTGTTTCTGATAACCATCCTAATTTTTTGCTATATTCTTTTAAGTCTGGAATTTTTTTAAGAGTGTTTGTATATCCAAACATTTGATAGATTAATGAATAACTTGCTTTTCCACTTAATGATATCTTTTTTTTAGCATAAACATTATTACCTTTTAGTTCAGTATCGATTTCCTTTGATGTTAATTTTGAACTTGGCCAAACAGTTAAGACTTTAATATTTGGACGACATTGAACATAATATGTCATTAAATAATTTAGATATATGTCATCTTTTTTAATGGTTAATGTTTCTCTATAATTATTTTTATTTAATTTTAAGCTTTGTATACCTTTCAAAAAATCTAAGATAAAGGTATTATGTTTTGCTTCTTTATACATATTTCCTATTTTTACTGCTAACCCATAATAGGCAAATGGTTCAATACCATCAAAAAATGGTTTAATATCTTTAAAATTACAACACATATCTGGATATTTTGTGTAGAAATACTTGATATGGTCATCATCAATTCTTTCCTTATCATGAAAAATATCGGATATATACTTTTTTCGATTATAACTTTTAGTATTCATACTTATAAATATACAATAAATAATAAACAGTGTTATAACTAATCAATAAATAATAAAAAGGAAATCAGAATCTTTTATTATTTATCCCCATTAAAAAGAGTAATATTATTTTCGAATATTACCATAATATTAACACAGAATAATATATAAAGTAATTTGGGTTATTAGATAAAATATATATAATTATATGTTAATATGTCAATTACCAAATATATAACATATATTTATAAAATAACAACAAAAGAAGATAAACTACGACTGTTTATCGGGTCAACCAGAGAAAAATTACCAACATTACTTCTTTTTTTTATAAAAAATTTAAATACAAATCACAAAAATAATTTATACGAATGGATAAGACCACTTAATAAGTCTAATTTAAAAATTAAACTAATAAAATCTTATCCTGTATCAAATAAAGATGAACAAAAGAAAAGAGAAAAATATTGGATTAAAAAATATAAAGCTTATGGTTATGATGTGGTTCATAACCCATTCAGAAAAACCGAAGCAAAGGAAGAAAAGGGAAAAATATATGTGTGTATTGAAAATGTCACAATGTCAGAAGTGCTAAAAAAATATGGGGATAAAATTGTTTATATATCAAAAAATAACTTTACTCTAAACAATGCCACTCCTAATAACTTTACCCCCATTCAAAATACAATACCCTCTAGACCATCACAACCACCACGACCACCAAGTACAACCATGAATACAAAATCAAAGTCTCCGGAACCACTTCCTGTCACTAGTGGAAACGGATATTTAAATGAACTAAAGAATTTATTATCAAAAAGAAAAAGTTCAAATTTGTCAATTATGGAACTAACAAAAAAAAATAAAAACAATGTCAAAAACCCAAAACCCACTCCTAATAAAAAAACATCAAAAAAAACAACTATTGCACCAACTAAAAATGTTCGCCTCGGTGGTCATAGAGTTTTAGCTGAATTAAAGGATAAAATCAAAAAAATCGAATAAGATATCAAGAGCATATTAATATTTAGACAATCATGAACCAATATCGTGACCTTGAAAATCCAATTGAACTAGAATTTATTGGAACAGAAAATGAAATGTTTCATATCCGCCGTGCTCTTCAAAACAGAGAACGTATCGAGAGAAACATGCAATTTTTTGGTGAAGAAATACCACGATACACATACTGTGGGTATATTGCGTTGGTATTATTTGTCTTTTGTTTATTAGCAATTTTAGGGAACGTTGCTTTTACAAAATAAACCTAAAAAGTAATTATTTTACCGAAGAATTTAATAGTAGGGGTCGCCCGTGGCCAAGTTTGGCAATGAAAAGAAATATCCACTACAAAAAGAGGATTCCAACAAATCCCCTAATGTTGTGGAAAATTTTTATATTATTGGTCATACGCCTGGTATGTATGACAATGGAGATACCTATCAAGTCAAAAACTCCGATGGAAAGCTTGTATCTGTATACCAACCAGGGATGAATAGTTTCCGAGCCTATGTGATGACCTAAAAGCACAACAATGATAAGAAGTGGTTGGACATTCGCGTTTTAATAAGAACGTCGGATCATGTGTACAAAATTGAAGATGTTGATTCCAACTTTGGAGCAAAGAAGGTTTATTTTAAGCCTAAAGAGGAAGTTTATTACGCATCATATGCTTCAGGGTGGAAGTAAGTTCCCATTGGTAACAAGCACATTTATGTGGGGAAAATACGGTTTTGGAAAGTACATTTAAAGACCAATTTATAGTCTAAATATAAATAATAATATCATCCTTTAACTTTAACTCCCATGTAAAATTACTATTTCCAACATGAATAACTTTATGAAGAATGTGAACAACTCTTCCTCTTACTATTTTTCTCACATTTTTACTTTGATACTGATTTCTTGTATATATTATGTTTTGACCATCCTTAAGAACATTATATACACGTTTATGGTCAAGTATGGTATATCGTCTTAAATAAGGAAATTGTTGTAAATCTGTAAGACAATAGTCAGATAAGGTTGGTTTATAACAACGTATTTTTTCAGAAGCTCTTGTTACAGCAGTGTATAAAGTTTTATTGAGAACGTCCAAATATTTTACACAGTCATGAACATCTTCTAAATCAATAAAAACTTTCTGGAAAGTAGAACCCTGTGCTTTATAAACTGTTAAAGCGTATGAATACTTAATTGGAATATTTATTGAATTTTTAACAGTATAAAATATATTCCATAACTTAGAAATATGAGTACGTTTTATTCTTTTATTTTTTGATAGGTCTTTTATCTTTTCATAAATATCATCAAAATAAATGTCAAATTTATCAATGTCTTCTTCAACTACTTTTAGAACCACATTTGTTATTCCGTCTTCTAATAGCAAAGAAAGCCTATAAACATTAAATGTTTCTTCTGGAAATAATTTTGCCAGATTAAACTTCTCTTCAGAATGAGTAAAATTAGTATTAATTACCATTTTGTCAACAGCACTAACTGTTGCTTCATCATTTGCATAGTAATAATGTTTTGCTTCGACAGCGCTACCATTAACTGCGGCACATCGAACAGATGTTCCAAAAATAAGTTTCTCACCAACAACATATTTTTCTTCTGGATTATTGAACACAATATTTCTCACTAATTCATTATATTTATCTACACTATCGTTAGAGTATGAAATTACTTTATCATTAATAACATCAAATTCATTTTGGATAGATAGCTTAAATGATTTTATATATTTAAAGTCATCACCTTTTTCTTTAATTTCTACAGCTTTTTCACGGTTTTCAACGGCCGAACGATATATATTATAAACATTAGTAATATGTTCTGATTGTGTTCTTACAATATCATTTAACCGAAATCGTTTGCACCTAATATTAAAAACAACGCTACTTTTTTCTTTTACAGGTGGAAGCTGACAATCATCCCCAATTAACAATATTTTTATTTTTGGAAGTCTTTGAAAAATAAACCTTTTTAGGTCATTCCAATTGTTTCTTGAAATCATTGATGCTTCATCAATAATAACATACTTGATATACTTATATCCCGTTTTATTGATATCAAGCTTTGTTTTATATGTCACTCTTCCTTCTGGTGTATATTCAATATCTTGTTGTAAAAACTTAGAAATGGTCCAAAAATGAATATTAACAGGAAGTATTTTGTTTTCATCTAAACTTTTTCTAATTTTTCCTTTTATCACTTTAATTGCCTTATTTGTTGGTGCCAGTACTTGAATTTCCATGCCATTCGTATTATCATCATCACCATTCCGTTTTTGTGTAATACTTGCTAATTTCGAAATAATATTACTAACCAAATGTGTTTTTCCTGTTCCAGCACCACCAAGTAACAGCCCCAATCTTTCTTTTGTTTTAGGATAATCAGTATATTCCAATTTTGACACAATTATATTAGCAATATCTGGAATAAATGTATGATTTAATTGTTTTAAGATTTTACTTTTCTCAACATGACCAAGCATAAATGACATAATTGAACGACAAACATTTTTTTGTTCTCCAATTAAATTTTCATCAAATTTATCAATAACATCATTATAATACTTCCTGTAATTAATATATGGTTCCGTTTCATATTGAATTAAGTTTACTAGTTCGCTCTTTTTTGAAGAAGAAACATTTTCTTCATAGCCAAGGGATGTTAAATGATTTCGCAAATCTGTTTTTAACATTCGACTAAGCTGATAAGCTGTGTAGATACGCATTTTAAAAATTAATGTGTCTATTGACTATATAACCCTGTTAGCTTTATATAATTAATACATAATATCATTTAATTTTATATTCATTTTATGAAAATATTCCAAAAAAGGCAGAAACTCCACCAAGTATAGACCCCGAAGCAATTATTGTAGATGTTACAAATATGGAATTTCTCAATGCCTTTCCATCTGTAAACTTTATACCAAATAATCCAAATGATGACCAATGCTCGCTTAATAAATTAGTTAATATTAACCAATCAACAGACGAACCAGTATTTGTTGACCATTCATATATACATCTTACGTATTCCTCGGTTGTTAAATAACATCCACTATCAGCTAAATAAGATGAAGCTCCTTTTTTATTTAAAAGTTCATTTATATTTCTTCTTATTTCAGCAGAATCTTCTAATGAGTCTGGCATTTTAGCGGTAAAACTACTTCCACTCAAACCAGTTGAACTAATAATACCATTGTTTCCAATACTTCCAATACTTCTTTTTCTGAAATGTATTGGAGATGGAACAGGATTAGTAACACTATTTAGCTTTCTCTTTTTAAATTGAAGCGGAGATGGTTGTGCTGAATGTTTAACATTTCTTGTGACAATAAACGGCGATGATGTATTACCTTTACTATTTTTAACAGAATCGTAATTTTTTTTTGGAATCGCAGATGGAGGTTTATTGTCTGCTATTTGTGTTACTGTAATGTTATTAGAACCAAATTCATTATCTTCTTTTGTTTGTCTATTTATAAATGAAAGATGACGCCTTTGGGCCAACATTGTTTGTAGAGAAATATCAACGTCATCTAAATTTGTTTCCTTGTTATCATCTTTTTTACTATCCTCTTTACTATCCTCTTTACTATCCTCTTTACTATCCTTTTTATTATCCTCTTCATTATCCTCTTTATTATCTGTCAGACTGTCAGTTTCATTAACTTCAATTATGTCAACATTTTCAAGTTTTGTTTTAAGAGAAAGTCCTATTTCAATATCACCACTGTCCTCCATCCCACCTGTTCCATTTGCAATAATATTAGCAACATCCTGTTCTAATGAATCAAATATATTTTCCCTACTGTTATTGATATCAATAAATTTTTTCTCAACATTTAAACAGGCTTGACAAAAATCATTTTTTCTTAAAATGTATTTAGAGGCAAAGCTTCGTCTGTGTATAATTTTATTTATTTCAACTCTACTATTGCCGATGTAATAAATAACAGTTAAAAAAATAATTTGCATTAAAATAAAAATAATAAAACTTGCAATATTTTGATAATCCCATATATTAAACTCAAGAATCAACCCAACTGAAATACCACCAATAATAGTAGTGCTAATATACATATATTCCGTTTTGCTTATCAATCTTGATATTGTATATCGGATGTCAACTATTTCATAACAAAGAATTGCAACAGAAGATTTTTTATTTTCTTTCCAATCTCTTATTTTTAACTTTTTTTCAAGATCTTGTAATTTTCTTAATTGTTGTAGAAAAGAAAAAAAGAAAACATGAGTATTTATCACTAATACAAGTCTTCCTGGAATAATAGAAACTGTAATTAATATTTTACTAAAAATGTAAAACCATTCTGGTATTACATTATAAATTTCTGGGTCATTTAGTAAAAATAGAGTAAGAACTGCTTCAATAATAGCTATAAATGATATCACAGTAACAGATTTAATTAAAGTATCTTCTCGCGGCATACATTTTGAAAGTCCCTTTCCATTATCTAAAAAATCCATATTTCTGGATTCATATATGCGTTTTTTTCTTTGACTATGAAAATATCTGAAAGCTATATAATAATGAATAGGAGTGATGTAATAAAATAACGTATTTGGGATATTTGTAGAAATTTCTTCTTGAATTGATAAAACAGTTTCAAGAAATGGTTGGTACAATAATAACAACCATATAAAAATAGGATATGCCCAGTTAATAACAATTTTGCATTTATAACATTCTTTATTTCGAAAATTGGGAAAGGGGTCAAAGTTAAAAAGGGGTTCAAGTCCCATTAATTTTAACAAAAATAATAATGAAACACATTTCATATTAATCAGAAAACTAAAAATAAGTATGACTACTATACCACATATCTTTATATCAAAATACAATGTGTAGATTTTATATCTATAGATTTTTTCAAAACAATGTCATGTCTAAATGGAATAATTTCTTTCTCTTTTGGTTTCACAATATCATCAACAATTTGTGAAAACATTTTAGTAATTCCTCCATTACTAAGCGCTGATATATAAAAAATGTTATTTATTCCGACAAGACTTTTAAAAAAATCTTTTATATAATTTTTCTTATTATTTCCAGGGCATTCACATTTATTAACTGCTATATAAAAAGGGGAATCTAAATTGATATTTTTTATAATATCATACCAATGATACTTTATATTATAAATACTTTCCTTATCATTTACATCACATACAAATACAACAACATCCATATCCTTTACATATTCATGTAACAACCATCCATATTTTGCACCAGATATGTCCCATATATGTAAACAAACATTTTGATTTAAATGTCGTATTGTTTTAATCTTAAAATCAAATGCAATTGTCATTTCGATATTTTTATCAAATTTATTATCAACATATCTTCTAATTATTGAAGTTTTTCCAGTTCTTGTATCACCTATTAGCAGTATTTTTAATCTTTTTGAATTTTGAGGAATTGAAATATTTAAAGTTGTGCATTCAGAATCACTGTCATCCATATTATATAAGATATAAAGGATTTAAGCGGGATAATTTATCCCCACATAAATATGAAGTCTACCTTTTCTATTACAAATTACAGAAATACCAAAACACAGGAAATTGGACACATGTCACCTGTTTTTACCATTGCAGAAATTGGTTCAACACACTGTGCTTCTTTAGAAACAGCAAAACTTTTAATGAATGTTGCTAAAGTGGCAAATGTTGACTGTGTAAAGTTCCAAAAAAGAGACATTGAAAGTCTTCTAACAAAAAAGGAAAAGGAACGAAAATATAACAGTGTTAATGCAATGGCACCAACATATGGAGAACATAGAAAAGTAATGGAGTTTTCAGAAGATGATTTTAGAGAATTACAAAAAGAGGCAGAAAGATTGGGACTTTTTTTTACTGCATCTGGCTGGGATAAAAAAAGTGTGGATTTTTTAGATGAACTAAATGTCCCATTTATCAAAGTTGCTTCTGCAGATCTAACAAATCTTCCACTTTTAAAACATATTGCTCAAAAAAAGAGACCTGTATTTTTATCCACTGGAATGGGAAACATTAATGATGTTTCAACAGCATATAATATTATTAGTGCATATGAACAAAGAATTGTTATTTTGCAATGTACTTCGTCTTACCCTGCTCCTTATTCACATATTAATCTGAACGTTCTTAATCAATACAAAGAATTGTTTCCACAGTGTGTGTTAGGTTATTCTGGACACGAACTAGGAACAGTTATTCCATGTGTAGCAGTAGCACTTGGTGCAAAAGTTATTGAAAAACATTTTACTCTAAACAAAGATGCAGTTGGTTCTGATCACAAAACAGCTTTAAATCCAACAGAATTAGGTGTTATGGTTCGCGATATTAAGATTACAGAACAAACATTAGGTTCTAATAATAAAGAAGTGCAAAAATCTGAAATTCCATGTATTAAAAAATTATGTAAGTCTGTAACATCACTGGTTGATATTAAAGAAGGCGAAACTATTACACAAGAAATGATAACAACAAAAAGTCCATGCATTGGTATTCCAGCAAATTTATTCAAAAATGTATGTGGAAGCATTGCTGTAAAGGATATAGAAAAAGATACATCATTACAATACAATGATATTAAGGAAAAATAGATTGAAACCTTCTTGATATTCCAATATTATGTAAAATAATTAGTTCTTCTCCTGTATATTTTTTAGTAGATGATGATGAATTTATGATTCCATAAAAAGGATTTGTAAATGTAATATAAACTAATCTGTTATCTTGTGTAAACTTTCTTGCCTTTATAATACCATTATATAAATTACGAAAATGGTCCCCATTTTTAATAATAAAAGCAGCCATTGCGTGTAGTTTTAATCTTGTGTTTATTTTATCACTTTCATATATTTTATGCAAATCTATTGCAGTCTTAGTTGCAGCAAGTTTATAAATAGTTTGTATAGAATTATGGTCATATTGTACCCATCCCAAACCAGGATATGAAAAAGTATAATAACCTCTTTTACCACTATTAGACTGACTCAATATGTTTTCGCGTGCTTTTAATAATCCTGTTATGAATTTTTCACATGTAAATAAGTTTATAACAATACTATCTAACGCTGTTACTTCTTCAGTTGGTTCCAGAGAAATAATATCATCTGTATTATTTTTAAAATCTATATAATAATTATTTAAGTTTTTACTTGACATATTTTAGTAAACCTTAGTTTTATAGTTTTACTAAAAAATTATCACATAAATATAATCGCAAATAATTAATACAAAAGACAATTGCTTCCAACTGCGTCTTTTTTAGCAGTTGTACCATTAGCACAACATCCATATCGTGTTCCGGCGCATCCTCCGATTAAAGGTTTTGTGGGATGTGGATGTGGATGGGGCCGTGGCCGTGGTCTTGGTCTTGGACCAGGACCAGGTCTTGGACGAGGCCATGGTCTCCATGTGGGAAAAACAACCGTAGTAGGACCATCACTATCGCTGTGGGAATGTCCAGAAATTAATTGAACAGCAATAAATACAAGTACAGCAAAACCTGCAAATCCTAATAATCCAGGTAACCAATTATTAGCCATTGTTAATATATATTACCAATAATAAAAAATCTTAGAAAGTATATAGATATTAACAAAAATGGCAAATAATATGTTAGGTGGAATACTCGCATTTGTTATCATTGCTGTTCTACTTTTGATGATAGTTTCTTATTTAACATCAGATAAATATGGAATCAGCTCAACATGGTTCAGAAACACATTAGAAAGTGCAGAATCAACCGTTTCTCTATATTCAACGATAATATTATCAATAATATTTGCCGTTGTATTAGTATTTGTGGCAACTAAAAAGTTCACTCCAGCTTCTGGAGTAGTTACCGTTTTAATTGCAGGATTAGTTTATCTCCTTGCTGCTTCAGCACGAGGGTCTGGGATAAATATTTCAGTTCCAAGCGTTGGATATCCTGTTCCACCGCATTTAGGATTAGGTGACGCTAACTTACAAAATCATTATCCTAATCTTGTGGGATATGGAGTTCAATAAATTTAATAAGTATAAAAACAATGAACATTATTTTTATTATTTCCCTTTTTAATATTTCGAGGTGGAATATCTATCGGCTTACTTCGTATACCCAACGAACCTAAGTTCTTATATATTCTTTCTACATCATCGTCTTGTTTTAGACTACGTTCCCAATCTTCTTCTGTATCTATGTCATACGTTTCTTCTTTTGGCATTACATAGGCATACATCTTGTCTCCAGACATGGAACCATTCTCTATTGTTTTTCTGTTAACAATGTCAATACAACCATTATGCAAATAAGTAGTTGGTAATATTTGTCTTACTTGGTTATATGGTTCTTTAATATCATTAAATTTAGTATATGTTGGTTCTAAAGAAGTGTCCTTTTCATTAATAGTATACATTTTAAATAAAGATTTGTCAATCGGAACTACTGTTCGTAAACAACTATATTTTTCTCTAACTGAAAGAAACGTGCTTAAACATTTTTGTAAAATTATATTATCTCTTTCTGGATATGTAGGGCGCAAATGAATAATAACGTCTGGGACTTCTTGGCCCATAAAACGTAACCAAGAAAGATAATGTTGAAAACATTCAATATCTGTTGAAAAGTCTCCAGAAATATCTTTTGGTCTTAAAAACGGAGCTTCTGCACCATTCTCAATGGCAATTCTTTTTATTTCTGGGCAATCTGTACTAACTACAATGCGTTTTATAAATGGTACTCCTGTAGCAGATAAAATACTGTGAACAAGTAAAGGATATTCTTTGTATCGTCTAATATTTTTTCGTGGAATACTTTTAGAACCACCTCTTGCAGGAATTAAAGCATGAACTATCGTCTTATTGCTCATAAACATTTTGCGTATTCTATTCTTTCTATTTACCTATAAAGAATATATTGTATAGACAAAAAACGTAAATGTATCAATTAACAAGATATAACAATAATAAAATAATATATTGTCAGTTTTGCCGTAATTGTTATTATCAAAATGTATTTAAAAAACATTTGCAATTTTGCACAACCTATTTACAGTACATAAACAAACATCGAAAAACAATAGAATGGAAACCAAAATATGATAAAAGAGTATCATATACTAAAAATCCAGAATCATTTTTATCCCTTGTAAAAAATAAAAAAGTAATTATTGTTGGACCATCAATAACTGTTCAAGAATGCAATTTAGGAACCTTTATTAATAATTTTGATGTAGTTATTAGATTAAATAAAAGTCTTCCAGTTCCAACAAGAATGTATCCACATATTGGTTATAGAACAGATGTTTTATATAACAGTTTAAATACAACTGATTATCCTGGCGAAAATAGATTTGGCCCTCATTTTCTAAAAAAACAAAAAGTAAAATATTTAAGATGTCCTTATCCCCCAATAACTCCTTTTAGTAATGATATAAAATCATTTTGTAGAAAAAATAGAAATATTATTGACTTTGGTCATATTGATACTAATTATTACATAAAACTTGAACATTGTATTGGTACACGCCCATATACAGGAACATGTGCAATTGCAGATTTATTACACTGTGGTGTAAAAGAATTATTTGTAATGGGTATTGATTTTTATACTTATAAACATTCTTTTTACTACAGAAATGTATCTGAAAGAAAATTAAGAAAACTTAGAAATAATAATATCCATAGAAGAAAACCACAAATTGACCTGATAAGAAGATTTTATTTATTAGACAATCGCCTGGTTGTTGATAATATCCTTGATGAAATATTACTAGAAAAATATGATAGTTTATTTTATGGAATAAAATCAAATATTGACTTTTCCAAGGTTTTCATATCAGGAGAAGGAGTGTTTTTAGATAATCCATTATCATCCAATAGTAAAATATGTATTATTGGTGATATAGACCCTGAAAATATTAATGTTAAACAATATGAAAATATTGATATGCTTATTGATATTTTTCCAGATAGAGAAAACGATATTCGAAAAAAAGCAATAAAACTTGTTTACAGAAATAAAACAGAATTTGATGAGTATCATCAAGATAAAAACATCCTATTTACACAAGTATATAGAAATACAATAGAGGAAAAGTACAAGAGAAATAATTTTATGTTTATTAATCCTCTATTTACTCAATATTTAAAAACAATACTTACAAAAACAATATTTTCCAGAGGAACATTATCAGTAGAGCTATTTATCATACTTATTTATTCAACCTTTTTTGAAAATACTTATATTTCACATATTGATCCTAATTGTAATTGGTTAAACCAGTCAGCAAATGAAAAACAACATTATATCGAGCAAAGGATGTTGTTTCAATATCTTCTCAAAAGAGGAAAAATAACTTATTTATAATTTATTTATAATTTATTCAATACTTAACTCTCTATTATACCAACTTGTTTCATATTCACGTGCCCATTTATTATACATGTTTTTAATAATTATTATATATCTATCACGTAATTTGTCAATATCTCTTTGTAATATTATACGTTTTTTTCCAACATAAATAGGACTTCCAACAATTGTCATTAACCTTTTTCTTACAGGATATGGTGTATAATATTTTCCATAATACCAAGCTATACTATCTTTATCATTTTTAAAGAAAAAAGGTAAAGTAACTGTAACACCAGACCTTTCGTATAAAGTTGTTATCCCAAATGTATATATTGGTAATAAAGGTACTCCATTTTTAAGAGCCATGTAAAAAATTCCTTTACGTTTATTAATTACAATAACATCCTTTTTATGCGAACACGCGAACATTTCTCGTAATCCTCCCGGATAGACAATTAGAGATTTTTTTGTTTTTAAAACATTTTCCATGTCAGAATAGTTTGAAGAAATAGCATTGCAAACACTTGCATAATGAGAAATAAAAGGAAAATTATATACTTGGTGAGTTGTTACTGAAACATTATTTTTCCAACTGAATGCGTCAATTTCTTTTTCATCACCCCATAAACAAAACAATGTGAATGGCATTATTCCATGTGGCATTAAACATTTTATATATTGTTTTTGTTTAAACTTATAATTCTTTTTATTTTGAGTATAAATTACTTTGTGACCAAAAAACTTACATAATCCTTTAAATTCCCACTTTAATATTTTTTCAGAAGTTAAAAAATATGGTAAGTTAATTGCTTTAATGGCTTCTGATATAACTAATAACCAAGGATGTATAAGTGCAGATAAGCCAGAAATACCAGCAAGTATAAAAAGAAAAATAACTAGAAAGACAGCTAAGTTTGCATAAATATCAGGATGTTTTTCCCAAAACGTTTTTTTTTCTTGGTTCATCTTACGATTAAATTACTAATAGAACTTATTTTAACATAACAGTTTATCCCCATTAATGTATTGTAATTTGATTGTCTTGGTGAAATTAATTGTTGGATTTAACAATTATTTAACCTTTTTAAATTTTTCAGGATGTGTTTTCATTAATATATCAAATGCAACGTTACTTGCAGCTTCAGTGAATATATCTGGATATAATCCATGAATAATCATCTGTGGAACTCCTAAAGCAAATCTACCAGCAATCCAAAATGCCTGTGCCATATGGTCACAATATGAAATTTGTTTTTCTTTTAAATGTCCAAACTTTCCCGTTTTTGAAGATTTAAAGTCCATTAGTTTATATACTATAAAAATATTTAATTTACTGCTTAAGCACTCCAAAAAATGCAACAACTGCAATTGTCGATTCATAATTATCATATAATACGAAAAAATCATGAATTCCACACCACCTAAAATTAACATTAGAATGTTTTGTAGTCAAGTGGCCAACCATTTGTTCCCTAATATTCACAATCACTTTTTGAGTATTCTTTAAATCAGTTAACCCATTTGGTAAAACAGTAGGTATGTACAGTGGAATGTAAGCTGGCAAATACCAATCATACTTCTCCAGTATATCATCATATTTTGAACCATATATTTTTTTCCAGGGTGATTGTTGAATATATAGAGGCTTTACCTTCATATATTTAACAATGTAATCATCATGGCCGACAAGTGATAAATAAATCCCACTGTGTTCATAAAAAACATCTCGATGAGTGGATGTCAAACCATACCAAAATGTTGATGGAACAAAATCTGGAAGTTCTTTTTTGAAATTATACCTCTTTTGATTATGCTCGTCTTCGCATGATGTATAACACATACTAGGATACTTTAAATTATCACACTCCCGTTTGCAAGTGTATTCGGGGTGGTGAAAATACATAATATATGCCCAAAGGCATATTATAAAGATAAAAAAGTTTGTTCCCATTTTTTAGTCTAAAATAAAGGACTTCCTAACAATAAACAATCAATTTTATTAATTACGGGGACGCGTCCCCCAAAAATTAGAGTATTCTCTCACAGGATAATAGAACGATTCAAGTGTTTTTTCAGCAGTTCTAAAAGGCAATGATTCATTTCCGGCATAAAATAATGGACCATTTAACCAATTTCTCTTTCTAGGCCAAGATGTCGAACGATATGGAATTCCTTCTCCTAACGAAATAGTAATTATTTTTCCATACATATTACCATCTTGGTCATTAAATAGTAATTTCACGTTTGGATTTACATACTCAGCTCCCATTTTTTTGTAATAGCTATTTGGGTACATCATTTTAATGCTAAAAGAACCATCTTTTCCCAACAAAGTCCTTCCCACGTTAGGAGAATTAGAATAAGCTACTTCTTCATTTGGAAAGGGTAATCCTGAGCCAGAAAAACTATGTCTGTAATCAGGAGGAGAAGGTGCCCAATATTGAACATATACTTGTTTTCCGATTGACAATAATCTTGATCTTAAAGGGTCTTTAATAACACCTTCAACAATTGTTTGTTTTCCAGGATTTGTAGAAACTGTTACATCACATGTCTCAAAATATTTATTGTCTTTTGACCATTTATCACATGTAACTTCTGTGCCTTTTTTTGGAGGATTAAATCTATTAATGCCAAAGGACATTCCTGCAAAATTTGAGGTTCCGGCCATTTTTATAATATATTGTTATCGTGAAAAAAATAAAAATAATTTCTAAATAAAAGTAAATGTCACAATCTCAACTTAAATCTGAATATTGTGTATCATGTAGTATCCCAAGAGATAATCATTGGATGGTAAATCATTTATTTTATTCTAACTTGGAATACAAAGATACATCAGGTGATAAAAGTAAGTGTGCAATATGTGGACAAAAAGAAGATAATCATAAAGGCATGTTACATCCTTTTAGTCACAAACCGTCTCGGATTGAAAAGATATCACATAGTAATCAGTTACTGAAAGCCCATTGAACCAGAAATTATAAGAACATTTCAAGACAAAAAGGGCAAACACAAAGGAAAAACTACTTGCGTTTCTGTTAAACAAGATTATACAGGAAAATATTTTATCCTTTTCCTTCGTGTCATATTAGATTTAAAAATAATAAAAAATCGATAACCCTATAGACATTTATTGGATAATGAGCGAAAATGACGCACTATATCGTTAACCAAAATGTTAAAGGGAAGATTTCTTCTCCTTTATTCTATTATGATTGTAAGTTTCAACCAGGTGCGATAATCAAAAATGGGGTTATTATTCGACCAACATCCAAGTTACAACAAATCATCTTAAGAGATTGTTTTGTTGACGAAGCCTTTATTGAAGGCACTAAACTTCAAGGGGACACTTCAATAGTGCGTAGCACGTTATTGAACTGTAATCTTAGTCGGTCAGAAAACCCTGCTTTTAACGACTGTGTTATCCGATACGAAGGACGGTATCGATACTCTTTGCCCATTTTGGACGGCACGTTTACAGGTTGTTCTATTTATGGGTGTAAACTTATTGAACCAACATTAAGGAGTTCATTGAGTATGGATAATTCCGCACTCGTTTACGATGAACAAACACTCGTAGCACGCCCAAAAGGCGTTAATTGGAACTTTAAAAATACAGAAATTATTAATGCCGAAATTGAGTACTGAAAAAGTGATAGAGAGCGTGCACTGATTTTTATATCATTTAATAGTAAAAATTGAACAAATATTTAAAGATATTTTTAAATATTTATTACAAAATGTCAAATGAAAACAAAAATGATATTTCAAATATTCAGGTAGTAATGATTGCTGATATGCCAGATAGCGATAGCGATGATGAATTACCAGACCTTATTCCTGAAGAAATTCCTGAAAATGTTTCTGAAGATGTTAACGAGGATGTTAAATCTTCCCCGGTAGAATCCGTCGAAGAAAAAAGCGAAGGAAAAGATGAAGGAAAAGATGAAGGAAAAGATGAAGGAAAAGATGAAAACATTACTGATGAGAAAAATGACGATTCGCTCCCACCCCTTGAAGATATTGAAGAGGCGGATAGTGAGCCTGAACATGATGACCAGGATATGGCAAGTGCAGAACCAGGGGAATGTCCTTTTGGTGAAGATTGTCCTGTTAAGGTCGCAATGGACAACAACATTAGCCCTGGTATGGTTAGATCTGATCCAGCCATTCGCGATCATATTGACACGTATCACAGTCATCTTAACTTTTTATTTAGCCGACAATACTCTCAAATGCGAGGAGAAATTGATTTAATTCGATTTGTTCTCAACGCAAGTGGTATTATTAACGATGGGATGATTAATGGTGGATTTATTAACGCTGAAAATATGAATATGGTAGAAGAAAAAGAACCAGATGAGACAAAATGTAATCTTTGTGAAAATTATTATGACCATTGCGAATACGCTCCATTTTATATGTCTTGTTGTGCGAAGTCATACTGTATTAAGTGTGTTAAGGAACTAAAGACGGATGAAAAGAAGGATGAAAAGAAGGGCAATAAGTGTCCTTCATGTGGAAGCAATCTTGAATACCTGAAGGATATCAAACTTTCTAACAAGAAAAAGACTATTAGCAAAAATTCAGAAGATTGTTTGATTTGTTGTGATACCATGAACAGTACTCAATACAATGGAAAGGTTACACTTAATTGCAAGTGTAAGTTGGAATTATGTATTTCATGTGCTTATAAGTCATTGAAAGACACAAAGCATGTGAAAATGGGTTCTGTTCAAGGAATTGAAGGCTTGGTTTTGCCCCAACACTATACTGTGAATGGAGCATGTCCTACTTGTAGGCAAATTCCAACCAATAAAGACGAAATTATCTCTCTGTATGGATTTTTGCCACCACGGAGATAAACGTTTATTCTAATAGTATTTTATCAACCAATCCACTTTTTATGTCTTACCCACACATTCATTCCATATTTCGTCCAATTTTGTGGTGGTAGTCCAGCGTGAGCAATTCTTTCATAATTTTCATTTTTTCCAGTAGTTGGAATAACATTTCTCCAAAATACAGCTGTTCCTGTTTTGGGTTTTGCTTTAAAATCAATATAACTAAAATAAGTTTCACCACCAGTTTGGTCTTTTTTCTCTGGTTCATTTAAATAAATAAAAAATGTATAATCTCTTTGTCCTGAAATTTCCAAAGATTTTCCACTTTCATAATTATCTTGGTGTCTCATAAATTGTTCTCCAGAATGATATCTTACTATTTGTGGAAGTTCAATGTGTTCAACGGGAAAACCAGATAAAATGGAACATCGATGCATTACTTTACGCAAAACTTTATCATGATAGAACGGATTTGCAAAAGCGCTTGAACTAGTTCTTCTACTATCATTACCTGAACTAAATGTCCTTGACCGTTTTAAATGTGGTTCTGATATTTTAATTAAGTGTTCACATTCTTCTTTTGACAATATACCATGAAAATATATAATATCAGGGTCTTGTTTTGCAACTTCTATTTTAATATCAAGTGTTTCTCCAACATCCATTTTTTGCACTATTCTATTTTTTTGTTATTTTCTTTATATATTATGTTTATAAACGCAAAATAATTATAATATATAAAGTAAATACCACTTAGTAAGTATTACAAAATACAATGGGTGACCCAAAAATTAAAACAAAATGTCAGCATTGTGCTAAAATTTTCATCTCGTGTGACATAATAAAGTCGTGTGTTTACCACTTTTGCAATGAATGTATATACCTTTGGATATCCAACAGTTTAGTTGATTCCTACATGTATACATCTCCAAACTCTCAATGTTGTGCAGAAGAACTACGAATACGTTAAAAGTTATTGTGCAGAAATCTCTGGACATGGGCTCATATCATTTCTTAAAAAAGAAAAACCCTTCATATATCTTTAACAGTATTTACAAAGCCGTTAATTGTGGACAAGGACTCATATCATTTATACGAGGTGTTTGGCGACAAATTCTAAAATTGTCTTTTACAATTATTCTACTTGGTATTTGATATGCCCCTGGAAAAAATAAGTTTGCTTGAGGATCCATACAAGGAAACTCAAATCTATTAACGCCAACTCCCCTTGGTACACAATCATTAAGTCTTGTAAATTGAACAGGAAAATGACAATCTGGAAAATCAACTAAATTTTGATCCCCGCATCGTTTTCCATTTTTAATTTTACCACTTTTACAATCTTGGCATAGTTTAGATACACCAGCCCCACATGGCTGTCCCTGATATCTACATCCACAATTAGAACACTTGGGTAAATATTTCTTAGAAGAACATCTAGAAGCAGGACGTGTTAAATTTCTTAGTTCTGATTCAACATCAATAGGACCATCATAAAATCTCCATTCAGAATTACCATTCAGTGAAACACCACTCTTTTGCATTCGAATAACTGGATTATCCTGAAAACATGTTCCACAAATTAAGGGTTGGTTCATATAATAATTTCCTGGGCCAACAGTTTCCTTAACTTGTTGTTTCTGTTCACACAAGTCATATTTAAGTCTATTGAAACTCATACTTATAATAATATATATTAGATTATTATTATAATTATGAAAATAATATATAAAGACAATTCATAAAAGAAATAAAATCAATGGATGAGTACAATAAAAATTGTAAAAGAGTTAAACATATAGTAACTGTTTTAGACACTGAATATCCATATAGTAAACTTCCAGGGTCTCCAACATATATACAATCCATACAAAATCACAAATTTTATATTCCAAACGATAATCCTTTACAAATTTTAGTAGCCGAAGGGTTATACCTATTAAAATTAATATGGAAATATGAAAGAAATAATTAAAATTATTCTATTAACGTATTATGTTCATCTGGAACTGATGTAAACGAATCAATATTATTTTCACCCGTAACGTCATGACGAGGTGCAAAATATGGTGGAGAGTTTAAATCATCAGGTGCATCCGGGGCATCCGGGGCACTTGGAGCACCTGGACTATCGGAGTTGTCTTCATGTATTGTAGACAAACTTGTTAAATGTGGTAAAACTGTTTCTTGATTATCAAAAAAAGAACATTCTGGGTTATTCATTTCTAATTTTTGCAATCGAAGACTATTTGACATTATTGTATTGCGATTATTCGCGATGGATTTTTCTAAACGACGAATATTATCGTCTCTGTTTTTAACTTCTACTTCCAATTTTTTATTCTTTTCATGAATATCTTTAATAACACTATCAAATTTACTTAATAATGCATTTTGTTTTTCTTTTTCATCAAACAACTCTTTATTAATTTTACCCTGTGAATTTAAAACATCAATTAGTTTTTGCTTTGTGGTTTCATTTTCATTTTCATTTACTGTTTTATCTACTGTTTTATCTACTGTTTTATCTACAGTTTTATTTACAGTTTTATTTACAGTTTTTGATTTTCTCTGTTTGTTATTTTTACTAGAATTATATAAATAACACAAAGACAAACCAACCGTTGTTCCAAGAGCTACAATTATTTTTGGATAATTAGAATATCTTCTGTCTGACATTGTATGTTATGATATTATTATAAATTGTGCTTTATGTACATTTATAATTTATTTAAATTTAATTTTTTTATCCAAAAAAACATAATATCGTAAATCAAAAAAAATTTATGATATTATATAATAATAATAATGTCTAAAGATGTATGTAATATAGTTAATTGTCATACGGGTCAAATCAACAAACTCACCAAGCGTGTTAATGAAGTTCAGTGTGTTGATATTCCTTTAATTGAAGAATTAATCAATGAACTACCAACCGGTAGCTCAGATTATTGTTGGTTTCTTGAAACAGCCACTGGCCCTACTGGAAATCCAGTGTCGGGACCATTTAAAGTAAATAATAATGAAACGGTGCGTTTATGGAGTGCGGATGGAAATATAACAGCTGGGGAAGGGAGTGTACTTGTAAATTTTGACTTTAAAGGCGCCGTTGGTCCAGCAGGAGCAACAGGACAAACTGGACCACAGGGTCCACAAGGTCCACAGGGTGTTACAGGAGTTGGAGTAACCGGTCCACCTGGACCACGGGGACCCACTGGAGACCAAGGTCCAATGGGAGAGACAGGACCAATGGGTTTTACCGGACCAATGGGTTTCACTGGTCCTCAAGGACCACCCGGTGGAAATACTGGCGCCACTGGTCAAACCGGAGCCACTGGGTTTACTGGAGCCACTGGTCAAACGGGTGCTACTGGTTTTACTGGGGCAACTGGGTTTACTGGAGCCACTGGTCAAACGGGTGCTACTGGTTTTACTGGGGCAACTGGTTTTACTGGGGCAACTGGTTTTACTGGCGCCACTGGTCAAACCGGAGCCACTGGTTTTACTGGAGCTACCGGTCAAACTGGTGCTACTGGTCAAACCGGAGCCACTGGGTTTACTGGAGCCACTGGCCAAACTGGAGCTACCGGTCAAACTGGTGCTACTGGTCAAACTGGTGCTACTGGTCAAACCGGAGCCACTGGGTTTACTGGAGCCACTGGCCAAACTGGAGCTACCGGTCAAACTGGTGCTACTGGTCAAACTGGAGAAACTGGTCAAACTGGTGCTACTGGTCAAACTGGTGCTACTGGTCAAACTGGAGCAACTGGTCAAATTGGAGCTACTGGTCAAACTGGACAAACTGGAGCTACTGGTCAAACTGGAGAAACTGGTCAAATTGGAGCTACTGGTCAAACTGGACAAACTGGAGCAACTGGTCAAATTGGAGCTACTGGTCAAACTGGACAAACTGGGACACTAATTGAATGTTATAATATCGATTATCAAGGAATAAGTGTACCCGGGGTAATTAAACCACTAACTGGGCCAACGGGATTTTGTTTACTTATTGGAACATCTCAAGTTTTTGAATATCAAGGAGGTGGCCCAATTGGACCAATTGCAGATAGTGATTTTATATTTTTTGATACTTCGAATCTTCTTTGGCAAGGTGTTCCTACTGGAGCCACTGGTCCAGCAACTGAAATAACAGGTCCCAAAGTTGGTGACATGTTTATCGATGTAACCACGTGTATTTTATATGGATGGAACGGTTTAAGCTGGGACTTAAAATGTGAGTTAAAAGGTAATACTGGTCCCACTGGACTAAGCATTGTTGGTCCCACAGGTGCAACTGGTAATGATGGTAATGATGGTAATGATGGTAATGATGGTAATGATGGTAAAACCGGAGCTACTGGTGCTACTGGTAACGATGGTGCAGATGGTAAAACCGGAGCTACCGGTGCTACTGGTAACGGTGGTGC
>Ga0180437_10000817_pt1 | contig 56323 bp, 59 predicted proteins | sample SS_ome_4_FD_132410 | JGI IMG/M metagenome (GOLD analysis project Ga0180437, IMG submission 132410) | Hypersaline lake sediment archaeal communities from the Salton Sea, California, USA - SS_3_D_1 metaG | ecosystem: Environmental > Aquatic > Non-marine Saline and Alkaline > Hypersaline >...
AGCCGACGGCTGCTAGCGCACAGGGAAATGGGTCCGTGTGAAGCGGGATAGTGCTTCGCACAGACTGCAGAACGTAGGATCCCATTTATCAAAGCGATAGTCAGCTCAAGACGATGTATCGCCGAAAGCGCAAAAACAAAGTTTTTTGCGCCTAAATGCCACTACCTAAGAGGGGATTTTTTCAACAACACCTTTGTCTCGATGAAAATGATTTTATCTGGGTCATGCTTCATTCTGGATCACGGGGCGTTGGTAATCGCATAGGAACATACTTCATCGAAAAGGCAAAAGAAGAAATGGAGAGATACTTCATAGGAGATCTCCTTCCCGACAAAAATCTCGCGTATTTAGTCGAGCATTCTGAAATTTTTGAAGATTATATGTCGGCTGTGCAGTGGGCTCAAGATTTTGCTCTTGAAAATAGAAAAGCGATGATGCGCGCGGTGCTCGGTGTATTAAAAAAAGAGCTTCCCGATTTTGCCACGACTGAGACCGCTGTCAATTGCCACCACAATTATGTAGCAAGAGAGAATCACTTTGGATCCAATGTTTGGGTCACAAGAAAAGGCGCTGTAAGAGCGCGAAAAGGAGATTTGGGGATCATCCCCGGCTCCATGGGAACGGGATCGTTTATCGTAGAGGGAAAAGGAAACGCAGATAGCTTTTGCTCTTGCTCACATGGAGCAGGAAGAAAAATGTCCAGAGCAAAAGCAAAGCAAGAGATCTCTCTCGATGAGCATAAAAAAGCAATGCACGGCATTGAAGCAAGACTCGACCAGGGAGTGCTTGATGAAAGTCCTGCCGCCTACAAAAACATTGGGGATGTAATGAAAGCCCAAGAAGATCTAGTTCGAATTGTTCACCGACTGCGGCAGATCGTAAATGTTAAGGGGTAATATATTCTGTTAAGCAAAGTCGAGCAACCATTTCCATATTGGAAGAACCTTGACTTGAAATCCGTCAATTTTGAGCACAGTTTGTTCGTTTTCAGTAATAATCAACCCTTCTTCTAAACCATAAGCTTCCATGGCTTCAATCAAGCCGGCAACCTCTCGATTTTTTACTTTCTCATCAGATAGATTTGCGGTGACCTGAATTGCTTCGACAATTTGATTCTTCTCTCGAACAACAAAATCACACTCTTTTCGATCTTTATGAAAATAAGCTTCTCTTCCCTGCATTTTTAAGTGGAGAAAAACAATATTCTCTAATAACCTCCCCTTATCTTCACCGACTCGAAAACCTATTGTATGAATCAAAGCGGGGTCTATCATGTAGCATTTTTTATTATATTGAATTTGCTTCTTCAGAGAATGACTGTACCTACTCAAAAAGAAACAGAAGTAGCATTCTTCTAGGTACGAACAATAATTAGAAATCGTATGAGGACTACTAAGACCCATGACTTCACTCAACTTCGTATAGCTAAACTCTTTACCAATATTGCTCGCAAAATAGTAAACCAATTCTCGCAAAGACCGTTCATGAGTGATATTAAATCGTACAATAATATCCCGATAAAGAATCCCCTCATATAAGCCCTTTAGATATTCGGCCTTTCGGAATTTGAAATACTCCGGAATGCCACCGTGTTTCAGGTAGCTAGCAAAATGGTGTAATACGATGCCAACATCATCGGTGGAGAGAGCTTTTTTAGTAAACACTTCCGGATATTCGTGCTGTATAATCTCTTTAAAAGAAAGAGGATATACTTCGAATTGGATATATCTACCCGTAAGATGGGTTCCTAGCTCTTTGCTAAGAAGTTTTGCATTGGAACCTGTAATGAAGATCTTGTTCCCCTTATCGTAGAGCCTTCGTATAAATCGCTCCCACCCCTCAATATTTTGAATTTCATCAAAATAGAAGGTCGATTGCTTCCCAAATAGCTCTATAAAAACCTCCAGCAACACCTGAAAGTCTTCAATACCAAAACGAACCAGTCGCTCATCGTCAAAGTTGAGATAGAAGTCGGATTCTGGAAGCTCCTGTTGTATTAGGCGCTGGAGAGTTGACTTCCCAGACCGTCTAATTCCACTAATAATCATAATGTTAGGGTCTTGAAAAAAACCTCGAATTACTTCTGATTGCCTTCTATTAAAGAAATTTTTTGGAAACTGATAATCTCTTTGATCTGCAATCACTTGTTTAAGAACTTCACGATCCATCTGAAATCTCCTTCTTAAACTTCATGATACGTTTTTCAACCATGTATTGTCAATACACGGTTTGAACTAAGACCGTGCGCTGGCAATGCACGGATTAAAAGAGGGAGAGCCAAAATTGCACAAAATCGTGCCTGAAATGCGTTATCTTGAGCAGCATGAAGAAATCGCTACAGATCGCCTCCTTCTTTACAGAGAGGTCCCGCTATAAAGAAGAAGCAAAAACTCTCAAAAACTCGGGCGAGCAATTTAACCTATCGGTTGAAATCACGCAGCTTAAGTCGGTGGGATCTTGGTAGAAAAACGTCGCCCTGAAGCCGCAGCTCCTCTTGGAGAAATGAAAAAACAACCTCTCTGTGCCCCGGCGGTGTAAAGAAAACTCCTTCTTTTGAGAAGCAAATTTCACAAAACACAGATTTCGTGACAATTTTGAAAGCCCAAATGACTATCACCAAATCCATTTTTTCTATTTTGGTGACAGTTATCAATAGCTTGCAAACTGTCACCAAAATGACATATACTGACCGCATGAGAGGAGCCCTGATAGCTATCTCTAATATAACATACTTACAAAGAGAATTTTATGATTCCTTTTTACGGGAGAAAAGATGAGCTCAGAATCCTTAAAGATTTGCTTTCAAAAAAAACAGCTAGCCTTGTTGTTGTCAAAGGAAGACGACGAATTGGAAAAAGCCGCCTGATTGCAGAATTTGGAAAATCGGTTAAGCAATCAAAATTTTATACATTCAGCGGCCTAGCTCCAAGCAAAGGAATTTCAGCCCAAATGCAGCGCGAAGATTTTGCAAAGCAAATGCAACGACAATTGGGAATACCGGGACTAGACAAGCTAAACGATTGGGGAGACCTTTTTTGGCATCTTGCAAATCAGGCGAAGAAAGGACGCGTACTCATACTTTTAGACGAGATTAATTGGATGGGGTCAAAAGATCCCACATTTCTCCCAAAACTAAAAACAGCATGGGACCTCTATTTCAAAGAAAACTGCAAACTCATTCTTATTCTCAGTGGCTCTATGTCAACCTGGATAGAAAAAAACATCATTAGCAGCAGTGGTTTTTTGGGCAGAATCTCAATTGATATGACACTTAGAGAGCTTCTATTATCGGAATGCAATCTTTTCTGGCATACAAATGAGCGGAATATTTCATCCTATGAAAAATTCAAAATTTTATCCGTTACAGGAGGAGTTCCACGTTATTTAGAGGAAGTCCATCCTGCATGGACTGCTGAAAAAAATATCAAACAGCTCTGCTTCCAGAGAGAAGCAATCCTTTTTAAAGAATTTGAGAAGATTTTTAATGACCTATTTAGCGTCCGTGGCGATGCTTACAAAATAATTCTTAAACTTCTCGCGAGCAAAAAAGCAGATCTTACAGAAATCTGTCAAGCTCTTCAAGTCAAACGAGGCGGTACTGTTACAAAATATCTGGAGAATTTAGTAACAAACGAATACGTATCCCAGGACTCAACCTGGAATCTTGAAACTGGAAAAGAGTCAAAACTCGTTCAGTATAGACTGAAGGACAACTATCTTAGGTTTTACCTCAAATATATAGAGCCTGTGAAGGGGTTAATTGAGCGAGGAAATCTATCCACTCTTCCAGGATGGGATTCCGTCATGGGCTTGCAGTTTGAGAATTTAGTGTTAAGTAATCGCCAAGAGCTCTTCAAAAATCTAGGTATAGCCTCATCGGAAATAATCAATGAGAATCCTTTTTTTCAAAGAAAAACGAGCTCTTGTTTAGGATGTCAAATCGACTATATGATTCAAACCAAGTTCAACACATTGTTCCTCTGTGAAATCAAATTTTCCAAGGAACCGATCAAACAAAATGTGATTAAAGAAGTGGAAAACAAGATTTTTCGACTAAAAAGAAACCGAAGGTTTTCCATTCGACCGGTTCTTATTCATGTAAATGGCGTTGGAAATGCCATTGAAGAAAGCGGCTTCTTCTCTTCAATCATAGATTTTGGAGAATTTTTGGATCCTAAAAACGGATAGAACTCGGTCTGGATAATTACTAGCCATGCTTAATCCGGGACTGCTACGCCAAATCGAATATCGATTTTAATTCTTCTTTTTTTCTAAGAGGTATTATTTTATGGAGACGCAGATTATTTTCATTTAGCGCTTGATTTGAAAGACGAATTGCATAAACAGTGCATTGCGAACACAAGGTTTTTTCAGATTCTCAACACAAGAACCTATCTCACTAAACCATTTTGGTAGCTGTTTTCTCTCTTGAGTTGATTTTAAAGTGAATTTTTCGTCCAACATTTGTAAGTTTCACTCAAAGTTCAGTTCAAAATCTCCTTCGAGATCCATAAAAACCTCCTCAAAAGCGTTTAGCGAGATAGGTTCAAGGGGTTTATGACTCATCGAGTCCAACATTTGATTTTTCGCAACCTTCCGAAACTCAGAAATGTGCTATCTTGAGCAGCATGAAGAAATCGCTACAGATCATCTCCTTCTTTACAGAGGGGTCTCCCTATGAAGAAGAAGCAAAAACTCTCAAAAACTCCTGCGAGCAATTTGACCTATCGGCTGAAATCACGCAACTTGAGTCGGCGGGATCTTGGGAGAAAAACGTCGCCCTTAAGCCGCGATTTCTCTTAGAGAAATGGAAAAAGAGCGATCGCCCGCTGCTGTGGGTCGATGCCGACGCTGCTTTTTTGCAAAAGCCCAACTTTGATCTCTTTAACGGTATCGACTTCTCCGTGCGCTTCATGGAGATTTTCCAAGATCAACCTGAATACGCAGTCAATACCGCTACTTTGTTCATCGATCAAACAAAAGAAGCCAAAAAGCTATTAGAGCAGTGGGTCAAAGAGTGCGATCTTCTTTGCAAAGACGCGGATGCTCCCTTCGCTGACCAGATTTCTCTGAGTAGAGCTCTCCAAAAAAACAAGATGGCCAAGGTGCTGCCGATGCCGGTTGCTTATTGCAAAATCTACGACTTGGACACTTTTTTTATCGACGATGACAAGGTGGTCATTGAGCAGAGGCAAGCATCAAGACTCTACAAAGGGAGCTTGGTATGAGCAAGATTCTTGCTTTTTTGTTCCTGCCCTTGGCTCTTTTCGGCGCAAACATTGAACTTGGAGTCGATCAATTTTTTGCCCACCAACAACCCCTGATTGCAAAAAAAAGAGTCGGCTTAATCACCAACCACACGGGTGTAGATTCTAACTTGGAACCTACCTGGAAGCGGCTCCATGAAACAGGACGCCTGGTTGCCCTTTTTTCCCCTGAGCATGGACTATCAGGAGCTGCCCGCGCTTTTGAATCCATCCCCCATAGCAAAAACAAGAATGGCGTCCGGATTTATAGCCTCCACGGAGAGACAAGGCGCCCCACGAAAGAGATGCTCCAAGGGATTGACCTTCTGATTTTCGACATCCAAGAGATTGGCTGTAGATCATACACCTACATCTCTACCCTCTTCTACGCAATGGAAGAGGCTGCAAAATACAAAATCCCCGTCATTGTCTTGGATAGACCCAATCCAATGGGAGGCGAAATCGTCGACGGGCCGATGATGAACGAGAAAATGCGGTACTTTTTGGGATACATCGACATCCCGTACTGTCATGGGATGACCGTTGGTGAGCTCGCCCTATTTTTCAACAAAGAATACAAAGTAGGATGCCAGTTGAAGGTGATCCCCATGAAGGGATGGAAACGATCGATGACCTATCAAGAAACCGGACTGTCGTGGATTCCAACAAGTCCCTATATCCCTGAACCAGACACTCCCTTTTTCTATGCTTCAACGGGGATCTTGGGCGCGCTGAGTCTCACAAGCATCGGGATTGGCTATCCCCTCCCCTTTAAGGTCGTGGGCGCTCCCTGGATGGATGGACAACTTTTGGCGGAAAAACTCAACGCTCAGAAGCTCCCCGGCGTTTGTTTTCTCCCCTTTTCCTACCGCCCTTTTTATGGAAAATTCAAAAACGAGACGTGCAGCGGGGTGAAAATTGTGATCACCGATTCCAAAATCTATCGCCCCATCTCTGTCCAGTACATGTTGATTGGAATGATCAAATCCCTCTACACAAAAGAATTTAAAGAGCGTCTTGCAAAGATGAGCGACGCTGACAAAGTGGCTTTTTCTAAGGTCAATGGGTCAGAAAAAATCTTAGATATCCTGACTAAAGAAAAATACTGCGGCTGGAAGCTACTCGAAGTAGATAAGAAAGAGCGCGCTGTATTCCTCAACAAGAGAAAAGCATACCTTTTGTATGACTAAGATCGCTACGATCATCAGCTTCTGCAGCAACGACTATCGATTTTTGGACAAATGTATTCAGTCGGTGGTCTCCTTCTCAGAGCAGATCATCATTCCGATCTGTGACCACTTCTACAATGGTGAACCAGAAAATTACTCGCTCCTCCAGAAAATCTATGCCTCTTACCCAGAGATCGAATTCATCGAATTTGCCTACAGCACCGATCAAATGTATGGAACCGGTGCCCGCCTCATTCCACAAAGCCCTCAATGGGGACACCATTGGCATAATGCCTCACGCCTTACTGGCTCGTATTTTCTAAACAAAGACATCACATGGGTCTTATTTGTCGACGCGGATGAAATTTTTGAAAAAGATCTAAGACAGCTTCCCTTTGATGAGTACGACGCCTTGCGCCTATCCACCTACTGGTACTTTCAAACAGGGAAAAAGCAAGCAACTGTTCATCCAGATAGCACCTTGGTTATCCGAAAAAGCAAGTTGAAATTCACCTCGCCGATCAATGAACATGAGAGGTTGGGTTTGTTTTTTGCCGTCGAAGGAAAAAAACTAAGAGGATTCCCCCTAAATGATCCACCAATTGTCCATCACTACAGCTGGGTGAGGAGCAAAGAAGAACTTCTGAAAAAAACAAAAACATGGGGACACCATTGGGAGAGAGACTGGCATAAGCTGATTGACGAAATGAAAGACATCGATTTTGTTCGAGGCTATAAATATAAAACCGTTAACCCCTTCTGGGAGCCTCTTGAACTAAATCTGTCTATCCCTCCTTCCACCCTCTCATTGGCCGAACACAGAAAAACTACTTTTCCAAACGTAGTACGCATAGCACCCGAAGCAATAGCTCGAAAAGAGCTGAAAAACATGATTGAAAATATTTGACTCTTTTCCTCGAAAGGAAAATAATACTGCTGATTTTTAAAAGTGTCGGGAGTCATACATGAAGGTAGTATCTCTAGTTATAGTTTTTTTGGCAACGTCAGCTTCAATATTTGGGGCAAGTGGAAGAACTACATCTGCTCTCCATTATTCGAGCAAAAATGGGGATCTAGCGGCGGTCCAAACGTTTGCCGAAAATCCAGATCTCGATGTAAATGGTGGCAATGAGCGAGGGTGGACACCTCTCCATTTTGCCTGCCGATACGGACACTATGAGGTAGTTTCTTATCTGGTTGAGACATGCAATGCTCAAACTCAGGTCCTTTCCGATGAAGGTTGGACTCCTCTCCACCTCATAGCCATGGGCGCTTTAGAAAACTACGCAGCTATCTCCGCTCTCTTCCCTTCACAGGATATAGATATTCAAGACCACTTAGGGCAAACTCCTCTCCATCTAGCTTGTACTTACGGGTCTCTCGAAGTTGCAAAAGCGCTCATCGTTCAAGGAGCGAATCCCAATGCAAAAAACAGCCAAGGAAAAACCCCTTTTCATCTAGCCATCGAATATCAATACCTCCCTCTCGTCGAATACTTAGTGGAGCAAGGAGGAGCGGATCTCTCCCAAAAAACGGGGGATGGCCAGACCCCTTCTGAGCTTGCTCGAAACTCAGACTGCAAAGCGGTTCTATCCTATTTAATCAAAAAGCAAGACATCCCCCTCAGTGCAAATCCGAAAGATCTCTTACCACAAGTAGATTCTTTGACGGATGTGATCGAAACCCATTCTCTTTTTCTCAGTTCACTGCAGCGATTTGAAACTGAGCAAGGGTATTGGGAGGAAATGATGACCGAAGCTTGCGTAAAGGGGAATTTCACTCTCCTGCAACAGTGGCATCGCGAAGGAGTTGATTTTTTTAAAAAAGATCGCGAGGGCAACTCCCTAGTGCATATTGCTGCTCCTTATCGAAGCTGGGGAATCGTCCGTTGGCTCGTAGAAGAGTTAGGGATGGATGTTGACAACCGAAACAACCTCGGAAAAACCCCCTTTCTTGTTGCTTGTGAACATGGACAACAACGAACCGCGCAGTACCTGATAGACCAAGGCGCAAACCCGTTTGCCCTTTCCTCGGATGGCATGACTGGGCTCCATTTGGCTTGCAAAAGAGGGGCTCTTCCCCTCGCTAAATGGCTCATCGAGACCGCGAGACTCAGCGTCAACACCCAAGACTTCAGCGGGAAAACTCCTTTTTATATTGCCTGCGACTTTGGACGACTTCCAATTGTTGAATGGCTCCATAGAGAGTTTAAAATGGATGTAAAAGAAAAAAATGCAAAAGGAGGAAGCTCTTGTTTACACCAGGCATGCGCCAATGGTCAGCTCTCTCTTGCTCAATTTTTAGTCGAACATGGTGCTCTTGTAAATGGGAAAAATGATGCCGGAAACACCCCCCTTCATTTTGCTTGTCAGACAGCGCGGTTTGCGATCGTGAAATTCTTGCTTGAGCATAGAGCAAACATCAACGCTCAAAATAAAGATGGCTTTACACCAGCACACTGCTCCTCCATCAAGAATGATCCAAAAACCCTCAACTTCCTATTAGAAAATGGAGCTAACCCCTCTCCTCGTGATAATCAAAAGAGGACCCCACTCTACTACGGCGCTTACTACGGATGGCCAAAAGTTGTGGACGTTCTCTCAGCAGCAGGCGCAGCAGCCTATGAAGCCGATGAAAACCAAACTAGTGTATACCACTTGGGAGCTGGTTCACTTCCTGTGAGGACACTCGGCGGACTTGTCCGAACAACAAATGTCAACTGGGATGCTCAAGATGATCATGGCAATACTCCCCTTCATTTTGCTTGCTCTGCAGGTAACCTTGATGTCGCTTCATGGCTCCTTACGCAGCAAGCAGTGTCGAGCGAACTAAGAAACCAAGAAGGGCTTGCCCCTATCCATCTTGCCTCCTTATTGGGCCACTTTACCTTGGTTCAATGGATGGCTGAAAACAGCACGGCTGATCTAAACTTAGGAGATCCAGAAGGGAATACTCCCTTCCATATTGCATGCGAAAAAGGTGATTTTGCAACCGTAAAAGCTCTCTTAAAAGCAGATCGAGTAAATCCCACTCTTCGGAATGAAGATGGCGATACAGGCCTTCACCTTGCTTGCAGAGAGGGCCACTTGCATATCGTCCAGTTCTTAATGGGCGACCCTCAAATCAACCTCGCAGCAAAAGGCAGTGGAGGCCTTACTCCTCATCAAGTTCTTCAAAAAGAAAACCATCAGGAGATCCTAAAGATTCTTAATTAATGAACCTAGTCCTCTTTTTGAGAGCTCTTCTTTGAGAAGGTCGACCGACTCGAAAACAATTCCATCGAGGCCACAACTTTGTGCCGCCTGAATATTCTTCTTTCTATTGTCGATAAATACACACTCCTCCGCTTTATAGGGCAAAAGCGTGAGGAGTTTTTCATAGATCCTAATATCCGGTTTTTTCAATCCCAAGTGACATGAAAGAAGGATGGGATCAAAAAGATCGTAGCCGCCCTGCTGTTCAATGAAGCGAGCTCGCATCTCCTTAGTATTTGATAAGAGAACAACTTGGATTCCTTGGGACTTTAGAGAGATGATCAGCTCTTCCATTCCTGGAATCTTTCGAATCATCTGCTCCTTCTTCATCGCAAAATTACTTTCAAAACCCGCTGGCAATTTCTTTTTTGCATATTTCTTCCAGAAAATCGGTGGCTTTTCAATCATTTCATAAAGCTTATCCGATGCAAAATCATTGCGCAGCTTTGAATAAGGGATCGATAAGCTATCCGACAGAAAGTGAAGCATTGGGGATCGATCTACCTTTGCAACAACACCGCCATAATCAAAAATGATTGCTTTAGGAGCATCTCCAAAAAGAGGAGAGAAAAAGAGAACCAAGAAGAAGATAAGCCAACGCATGGTCGGATCCTAAGAGGCCAGAGATTAATTTTTCAAGCAAAAATTCTGGAATCTGCTGTACAATTCTGTTCATGATCGACTCACACGCACATCTTACCTCTCCTACCCTCCTCCCTGAAGTAGATGCCATCGTAGAGAGAGCCTTGGAGGCAGGCGTTGAAAAAATCGTCAATATTTGCACAGACGAGGCATCCCTTAAAGAAGGGCTTGCTTTAGCTGCTCGCTCTCCCGGTATTTACAATACGGCAGCCACCACTCCCCATGACGTAGACAAACAAGGAGAGTCTTTCTTTCCCCTAGTCGAGGATGCCGTCGACAAGCTCATTGCGATTGGAGAGACGGGCCTCGACTACTTCTACGAGCACTCGAAAAAAACGACGCAACAAGAGTTTTTAGAGCGTTACCTCTACCTTGCTTTAAAGGTGAATCTACCAATCATCTTCCATTGCCGAGATGCTTTTGCCGACCTCTTCTCGATCACAGACAAGATCTATCAAGGCAAACCAGCTATCCTCCACTGCTTCACAGGAACTCCCGAAGAAGCACGGCGCGTGCTCGATCGCGGCTGGCTCCTTTCTTTCTCAGGGATCCTCACCTTCAAGAAATCAACGGCTCTTCAAGAAGTCGCCCGCTTTGCCCCTCTTTCTCAGATTTTAATCGAGACAGATAGTCCCTACCTTGCTCCTCAAACGCGCCGGGGCAAGCAAAATGAACCCGCCTATATTCGAGAGACATTAGAAAAAATTGCTGAGCTAAAAGGAATTCCTCCAGAGGATGTAGAAAAAGCAACCATCGAAAACGCCATCCAATTTTTTTCTTTTAATTGATATTGAATATGCTACAATCACACTTTGTCGACATTTGTAAATGAGGTGGTGATGGCCGCAAAAACAGATTTCCTTCCCAAAGCGTTTGTTTGGCGAAGGCTCCATTCACTCACAGGACTCTGGCTCGTCCTTTTTTTGCTCGAACATCTGATCACCAATTCCCAAGCAGCACTCCTGATTGGAGAGAGTGGACAAGGGTTCGTCCGAATGGTCAACTGGCTCCACAACCTCCCCTATCTCCATGTCATTGAAATCGCTCTTCTAGGCATCCCCATCGGGATTCACATGGTATGGGGGATCAAGTATGCTCGCACCTCGAAGGCAAACTCAAACAAAAGTGATGGAAGTAAGCCCCACCTAAAATATGGCCGCAACCGAGCCTACACCTGGCAAAGAATCACCTCGTGGATCTTAGTTGTCCTCCTTCTTCTTCATGTAGTGAAATTCCGTTTTCTTGATTATCCCCACTCCGTGAACAAAGGATCCAACCCCACCTACTTTGTCAAAGTGAGCATGGATCCCGGACTCTACACTGTGGCCCAGAGACTCAACGTTACAATCTATGATTCTAGAGCACTTGATCAGATGCGAAAAGCAGAAGGGCTCTCACATAGTGAACAAGCACTTACAGAAGCGGCAAACAAAATCCGAGAAAAAACCTCTGATCAATACTCTGCCCAAGATGCAATCATCCTACAGTCGGCTCAAGACTACCAACAGCAAAAGCGACTGGTCGACGCACTGACCGCTACCTCACTTGGCTCAGGCGAAGTGATTGCAGCCTCGCCCTCCTTTGGAACCGCCTCACTCATGACAGTGCGCGACACCTTTAAAAGCCCTTTGTGGGTTGCTGTTTACACGATTTTTGTCATCAGCGCATGCTTTCACGCGTTCAATGGCCTCTGGACCTCGATGCTTACTTGGGGATGGGTGATCAAATCCGCTGCACAAACAAGAGCGCGCAAAGTGGCGACCGCCCTCATGATTGTCATTGCAGGTCTTGGACTCGCCGCTGTATGGGGCACCTACTTTTTGAATCTGAAACACTAGGATGATCGATGGCTAAAAAACAAAAAGAAGTGATCATGGTAGGGGGTGGACTTGCTGGCCTTGCCGCCGCAATGAAACTGGCCGAAGGAGGCTGCAAAGTCAAGATCGTCTCGGTCACCAAAGTGAAGCGCTCCCACTCTGTTTGCGCCCAAGGAGGGATCAACGCCGCTCTCAACATGAAAAACGAAGACGACTCCCCCCACATCCACGCCTACGACACCATCAAAGGGGGCGACTTTTTAGTCGACCAACCCCCCGTTCTTGAAATGGCAATGGCAGCTCCTGGCATCATCCGCCTTTTAGAAAAACTCGGCTGCCCCTTCAACCGCACCAACGAAGGGAATGTCGACGTGCGCAGATTTGGAGGAACCCTCTATCATCGGACCGCCTTTTGCGGAGCATCGACTGGCCAGCAGCTCCTCTACGCGCTTGACGAGCAGGTGCGCCGCAAAGAGACTGAAGGGCTCGTTGAAAAATATGAGAACCACGAGTTCATGCGCCTCATCCTCGATGATGAAGGAGTCGCGCGCGGAATCGTAGTGATGGACCTTCTCGACATGAGCCTATCGGTGATGAAAGCCGACGCTGTGCTCTTTGGAACAGGTGGCCCTGGACTCATCTTCAAATACTCAACCAACTCCACCTTCTGCACAGGGGCTGCGATGGGACGCCTCTACATGCAAGGGATGAAGTATGCCAATGGAGAGTTCATCCAGATCCACCCCACCGCTATTCCCGGGCAAGATAAACTGCGCCTCATCTCCGAGTCGGTGCGTGGTGAAGGAGGTCGCGTTTGGGTCTATGGCGACTCGTCAAAAACCATCACTGCCCCCGACGGAAAAGAAATTCAATGTGGAGAGACAGGGAAGCCCTGGTACTTCCTCGAAGAGCTCTACCCTGCCTTTGGAAACCTCGTCCCAAGAGACATTGGTGCCCGCTCTGTCCTCCAAGTATGTGAAAAAGGGCTTGGCATCGACGGAAAGAACCAAGTCTACCTCGACGTGACCCATCTACCCGAAAAGACCATCCATAAACTCGAGTCTGTCCTCGACATCTACCGAAAGTTCACCGGAGAAGACCCGCGCAAGACACCGATGAAGATCTTCCCTGCTGTCCACTACTCAATGGGAGGAGCTTGGTGTGACTGGCCCGCTTCAGACGATCCAGATCGCCTCGATCGATTCCGCCATATGACCAACCTCACCGGCTGCTTCACCATCGGCGAATGTGAGTTTCAATACCACGGAGCCAATCGCCTCGGAGCCAATTCGCTTGTCGCTTGCATCTACAGCGGACTTGTCGCTGGATTCGAGGTGCCCCGCTATCTCGACACTCTCGAGAAGAGCTACACCGATATCTCTGAAGAGATCTTCATGGATGCTCTTGCAAAAGAAGAAGAGTTCAAGGAAGACCTCCTCTCCAGAAATGGCAATGAAAACGTGCACAAGCTCCATGACGAGATGGCCGATCTGATGATCCTCAATGTGACGGTGAAGCGCAACAACAAAGACCTTGAAAAGACCCTCGAAAAACTCAAAGACATTAAAGAGCGCTACAAAAACATTAGCCTTGATGATAAGGGCAACTTGATGAACCAGACCTATGTCTTTGCCAACCAGTTCCGCTATATGGTTGAACTTGCGCTCGTCATTACTAAAGGAGCGCTGCTTCGCAACGAGTTTCGCGGCTCCCACTTTAAGCCCGAGTTCCCCAAACGAGATGATGAGAACTGGCTAAAACACACCATTGCCACCTACAAAGAAGATAAAGATGAGCCTGAGATTAGCTACCAGCCAGTCGATATGCGCCATCTCGAGCCGATCTTACGCGACTATGCCAAAGCAAAACGCATCAAGCCAAAGCTGGAGAACATCCCAGACAATATCGTCTTGCCATTGTAAAACCACACTGGTATGAAAAAGTTATGAGTGAAAAAAAATTTACGCTAAAAATCTACCGAGGAACCCCGGGCAATCAGTACTGGGAAGAGTTTGAGCTGACCCTCAAGCCCTTTTACAACATCACCTCGGCGCTGATGGACGTGCAGAAAAATCCCGTCACCAAACAAGGAAAAAAAGTCACCCCTGTTGCTTGGGAGCAAGGATGCCTTGAAGTCGTGTGCGGCTCCTGCTCGATGCTGGTCAATGGACGCCCTGTCCAAGGGTGCGTCGTGCTCATTGAAAAAGTTCTTGAAGCCTCCGGAAGTGATATCGTCACCCTCGCCCCCTTCACCAAATTTCCTTTGATTAAAGACCTCGTTGTCGATCGTGAGCAAATGTTCACGAACCTCAAAAGAATCAATGCTTGGGTGGAAGTGGATGATTACCTCGATCGAGGATTTGGCCCCAAGATGAATCCAAAGGTACAGGAAGAGCGCTACATTCTTTCCACCTGCATCACCTGCGGCTGCTGCACCGAAGCGTGTCCACAAATCAACTCCAAGTCGAAATTCATCGGTCCTGCACCGATCTCACAAGCCCGCCTATTCAACACCCACCCCATTGGCAAGCTCACCGCCCGCAAACGGCTCCAACCTCTCATGGAAGAAGGCGGCATCTCTGACTGTGGAAATGCGCAAAACTGCGTCCAAGTATGCCCCAAAGAGATCCCTCTCACCGAGTCGATTGCCCTGATGGGGCGCAAAGTCGCAGGACAAGCGCTGCGCGACTCGATCAACACTCCTGATAGCTCCGAATGAATTACTCAAAAAGTGCCATCTAAGTTGGCGTTTTTGATGGAAAAGTGCCAACTTAGATGGCACTTTTCGACATTTTTAAATCAGTGTAGTGAGTGAGAGCTCCTGCGTGCTGCGACGATGAGGCTCTTGCAAGAGAGGGAGCACCTCGCCAAGAGAGAGAGGCGTCACCTCAAACCTTTGCTTAAGCACCTCTTTAAGCCTCTCAATGAACACTTGCTTTGAGGGAAGATGATCTTTGAGGCGAGTGAGGAACTCATCGTGAGAGCGCCTCTCACGGTAGTTGGGAGTTTTTTTGGGGTGGAGCAGAAGCTCCATGTGCTCGGGGCGATAGTCCCATAAAAAGGTGGTGTGGTGGAGCCAGCAGTTTTTGCGTAAATACTGCGCGTTCCCTCCACATTTTTTCTCGCCTATCACGTAATCGTTTTCTCTAAGCGCAAAGGCATCTAGTTGGAACACCTCTCGATAGAGCTCTTCGGTCCAGCGCATGATGGCCTCGGGATAGGGAGCAAACGGGTGGAGCTCTTTTTTGCAGAGGAAGGAAACGAATACGGTCTGATCGTCAACCACAACGGTCCCCCCTCCGCTAAAGCGCTTGAGAACAGGAATTGGGTTTGTTTTGAGTTTTTCAAGATCAACGAGTTCTTCTACTTTCCCTGAAATCCCCATCACAATCGCTGGTGGTGAGCCTTCATTGATGAGGCATAGATTGCGCGGACCAAGTCGAAGGAGCGCTTCTTCGATTTGAAGCTGCTGCAGGATGGGAACATTTTTAAGGTGGAGGACGTCCATCACTCACTCGTTCTCGATGCTGACGATGTCTTCGATCTCGGTCACGTGAAACCGCACTCCTTGCGCCGTTGTGAAGCGGAAGAGAACGAGGGTGCTATTGGGCATGAGCTTCATGTCGATGACATTGGTGATTTTGGTGTCATCCGCAAGACGAAAAAAGACGCGTGCACTCGATTTTTCTTGGCGCAGCGCCTCAAACGCACTTGCATAATCCGCAGCACGCTCTTTGGGGTTGATCATCATCAGACTGCGTGAAGGAGAGGTCGCATGATAAGCAGCCTCCACCTGGCTTGCAGCCGATGAGGGGCTTTTCTTTCCTTGCAAAATCTGTTGTTGCTCAGGAGTAAGAGTGATGGCTAAGAAAAAAAGGGCAGATGTAAACATGTCTTTATTTTGAAATATTTTGCTTCTTTAAGGCCACCATTAATATCGAAATATCAGCTGGGTTCACGCCTGAAAGGCGCAGCGCTTGACCAAGAGTGGTCGGCTGAAACTTTGTCAGCACTTCTCTTGCTTCATTGCGCAGGCCCACCACTTTTTGGAAAGAGAAGTGAGACGGGATGTTGGTTGTTTCGATTTGGCTTAGCTTGGCCACTTCTTTTTCTTGGCGTGCAATGTAGCCTTCAAACTTCAGAGCTAGCTCAATCTGACGATTGGTATCTGAGCCGTGATCCACCACTAGGTCGGGATAAAGCTTAACAAGCTGGAGGTAGGATGTCTCTGGCCGAGCAAGCAGCTGGGAGAGCTGAGTTGGCTTCTCCTCAAAAAGGCGAAACGCTTTTTTTAGGGTAGCGATCGTGGTTTCGATTTTTTCTTTTTTTTCGCAGAGAAGGTGGTACCGCTTTTGATCTATGAGTCCCACTTCATACCCAATTTTCCGAAGGCGAAGATCAGCGTTATCTTGGCGAAGAAGCAGGCGGTATTCAGCGCGCGAAGTAAACATCCGATACGGCTCGGTGTGCTCTTTGGTGATCAGCTCATCGATCATCACTCCGATATAGGCGTCTGAGCGCTTGAGGATCATCTCTTCTTTGCCCTGCAGCTTGCGCGCTGCATTGACCCCGGCAATCAGCCCCTGTGCGGCTGCTTCTTCGTAACCCGTCGTCCCGTTGATCTGACCTGCAAGGTAGAGACCTGGCACGATTTTCGTTTCTAAGGTCGGACCAACTTGACCGCTCTTGACATAGTCGTATTCAATGGCGTAAGCAGGGCGCATGACCTCTGCCTTTTCAAGACCCTCTATGCTGTGGAGCATTTCTAATTGGACGTCGAAAGGAAGGGAAGAGGAAATCCCATTGACGTAGATCTCTTCGGTGTCGAGCCCTTCTGGCTCGAGGAAAATTTGGTGCCTCTCTTTCTCAGGAAACCGCTTTACCTTTTCTTCGATGGAGGGGCAGTAGCGCACACCAGTCCCTTTGATCGTCCCCGAGTACATGGGTGAGCGGTGGAGATTGTCCTGTACCACTTTTTTCGTTTGGTCGTTCGTGTAGGTAATGTAGCAGCTAGTTTGGCGAAGAGGTGGCGCGGTGGGTGTGTCATAAGAAAAGCGGTGGCCTTCTTCCCCTTTTTGCTCTTCCATTTTTGAAAAATCGACGCTGCGTGCATGGATACGCGGCGGTGTGCCGGTTTTAAGACGACCAAGAGAAAAGCCAAGGTCGGTTAAGTTTTTTGAAAGGCCCACGGACGGAGCATCGCCAGCGCGTCCTCCTGAGTAGGAGGTCTCCCCAAGGTGAAGGAGCCCTTTCATAAAGGTGCCCGCCGATAGGATCACCGCTTTTGCTTTGTAGGCAATGCCCTCTTTTGTCACGACGCCAGAGATTTCGCCTTCTTCTAGGAGAAGCGATTCGGTTGTTCCCTGCTTGATGAAGAGGTTTTCGACGCTTTCGAGAAACTTTTTTACGGCGTTTTGATAGACAAATTTATCGGTTTGAGCCCGGGGAGACCAGACGGCAGCCCCTTTTGATGCATTTAGCATCCGAAAGTGAATGGAGCTCTCATCTGCGATTTTTCCCATGATTCCACCAAGCGCATCGATCTCACGAACGAGGTGACCTTTTGCTGTTCCCCCAATGGCAGGGTTGCAGCTCATCTTGCCGATGGTGTCGAGGTTCATCGTGAGCAGCAAGGTTTTGCACCTTAAACGCGCAGAGGCGTGCGCTGCTTCGGAGCCGGCATGACCGCCTCCAACGACGATAAGATCAAATGTTTCGGGATAGACCCACATAGGAAGGGGGGAAAAATCTATTTTTTCTTATGACGATCGCGACGACGGCGTTTTTTACGCTTGTGCTTCGCAATTTTCTTTTGACGTTTCTTTTTTACTGAGGACATACTGGTTACTCCAATGTAAGTCTGATCATTTTATCGTTTTCGAATCTAAAAGTAAACAGCCACCCAAAAAAAAATCGATCTATGCTACCCTTCTCACCATGTCACCATTTATTCAGCTGAAAGGCGTAAGCAAAAGCTACTCCAGTAAAAAAGGACATCGAATCAATGCCCTTCGCCATGTAAATCTCTCTGTTGAGAAGGGAGAAATCTGCGGAGTCATCGGCCTTTCGGGCGCAGGGAAATCAACCCTGCTCCGCTGCCTTGCCACATTAGAGAAGCCCTCTTTGGGTCAAATTCTTTTTGACGGAGAAGAAATTTCGTCTTACTCGCAAAAGCAGCTTCTGAAGGTGAGACAAGAAATAGGTCTTATTTTCCAACACTTTCACCTCTTTTCATCGCGCACTGTTGAGGAAAATATTGCCTATCCTATGGAAATTTGCGAAGTTCCAAAAGAAGAGCAAAAAAGGCGGATTGCCCATCTTCTTCCCCTCGTTGGCCTTGAAGACAAGAAAGGTGCTTACCCCGCTCAGCTCAGCGGCGGCCAAAAGCAACGAGTGGGGATTGCAAGAGCCCTAGCAAATAACCCGAAACTTCTGCTCTGCGACGAGGGAACCTCCGCCCTAGATCCCAAAACAACTGTCGAAATTTTATCTTTAATTCAAGATCTCCAAAAAAAACTTGGCTTTACCGTGATCTTGATTACGCACGAGATGGAGGTTGTCAAGCAAATCTGCCATCAAGTGGCAGTCCTTGATCAGGGAGAACTTGTGGAAACGGGTCCTCTCTCTGAGGTTTTTTTCTCTCCCTCCCACCCAGTCACGAAGCAATTTGTCCATAAAACGATCCATGAAATCCCTACGAACCTCCTTTCAGGAAAAGGAAAGGTGGTCCACTTCCACTTCAAAGGAGAGAGCGCTGATGCGCCAATCATTACCCAAATGGCCAAGAAATTTGGTGTCGATGCAAATATCTTGCTCGGGTGGATCGATTCTTTGCAGACAATCACAATTGGGAATCTCATCGTAGAACTGACGGGTGAGTCCTCCATGATTGAAGAAGCGCTTCGCTTTGTCCAGACAAAGCAAATCAAAGTTGAGGAGCTGACTCTTGATCGAAAGTAATTTCTCTCTTGCCCTGCGCCTTTTGCCCCTTGCCTTTTGGCAAACTCTCTATATGACCCTCGCCTCGGCTTTTTTTGCCCTACTAGCTGGTCTACCACTAGGGATCCTCCTATTCATCACAGCGAAAGGACAATTCAAACAGAGTCCTAAAACCTATCGAATCCTAAGCGCCATCGTCAACGTAGGTCGCTCATTTCCCTTTGCCATTTTAATCATTGCCCTCATCCCTTTCACTCGCTTTATCGTAGGGACGAGCCTTGGAACGAGCGCCTCCATCGTCCCTCTTGCCATTGCCGGCGCCTTCTATATGGCTCGAATGGTGGAAACTTCCCTTTTCAGCGTCGAAAAAGGAGTTGTGGAAGCCGCCATTGTGATCGGTTCAAGCCCTAGGCAAATCATCCGTAAAGTACTCCTCTTAGAAGCCCTCCCTTCTTTGATCTTTCAAACCACTGTGGCGGTTGTCAACCTAGTTGGATATACCGCAATGGCTGGCCTTGTGGGCGGTGGAGGCCTCGGCGCTGTCGCTGTTCAATATGGTTATCAACGATTCAATCGAACCATCATGTTTTGGACCATTGTCTTGCTTATTCTCCTTGTGCAGGGCCTTCAATGGATAGGCGACAGCTGGGCCAATCATTTACTGAAAAAAAGAGGACTATCATGAAACAGATGCTTCTTTGTCTCATCGCAGCTCTTCTTACGTGCGGCTGTGGGAGAAAAGACGATCCCAAAAAAATCGTTGTCGGAGCAACACCTGTGCCTCAAGCAGAAATGCTCGAAGCGGCTAAAGTATCCCTCAAAAAGCGAGGATATACGCTCGAGATTGTGGAGATTCTCGATTATAACATCCCCAATCGAGCCCTGGAAGAAAACGAAGTCGATGTGAACTTCTTTCAACATATCCCTTTCCTTGATGAACAAATCAAAGAGTTTGGCTACAAAATCGACTGTTATGCACGGATCCACCTCGAGCCAATGGCCATCTACTCAAACAAAGTGGGTTCACTCAACAGTCTTCGCATGGGATCGATTGTGGCGATTCCCAATGATCCAACCAATGAATACCGTGCACTTGCCCTTTTAGAAAAACAAGGGCTCATCCAATTGCGCACTCATCAAAATTTACAAGCAACTGTAGAAGATATCAGCTCCAACCCAAAAAAGCTGAGATTTAAAGAAGTCGATTCAGCCATGCTTACACGGGTACTCAAAGATGTCGACGCGGCAGCCATCCCCACCAATTTCGCTCTCCAGATGGGGCTCAACCCAAAACACGATGCGCTGATTATTGAAACAGCCGACTCTCCCTACGCAAACATCCTAGCTATCCGCATAGGAGAAGAAAAAAAGCCGAAACATCAAGCTCTGAAAGAAGTAATGATATCTGAAGAGATGCGCGAATTCATTTTGCAAAGATATCAAGGAGCAATCATCCCTATCCTCAAAGACTGCAACTAAAACATTGCAGCAGCCTCATCGGGTGAAAAGAAGCCCTGCATGACGACCCGCCTTTGCAAGGCTTGCTCTCTCTGATCCAAATGAAACTTAATGCTGCGAAAGCAGGCGATGATGTTCTGGCAAATAACCACAGCTGGAGCTGCGACAAACGCAAGCGCGCAGGGAGCCACAATCGTGGTGATCAATTGAACATTTTGGGAAAGAGAGCAAAACGCAGTTAGGATAACATTCAAGCTTGCGAATGCAATCGATGCATAGGCAACAAGACAGATAGCGTATGCCACCAATCTAAGATTTTCTTCTTCTGCCCTTTCTAAAGAATATTGTGCAATCTCGGTGCACAATTCCTTCTTCCAAACTTTACTGAATTCATATACCTTGTTGCCGTAAGGATTGACGGTAAAGACTTTGTTCATTCGAAATACCTCGCCCAAAAAGAATACTTGCAGGAAGAATACTGACGAAGGTATTTATCGACAATAGGTCTTTTTTAGGACTCTCTTATCCAGCCAGAGCACGAGCTCTGCCTTCAAGCTCAAAAAGATGGAGCTCAACACGGTGAGCTTCTTCAGAATAGTGATTGGCAAGGCTCCAGCACCGACTCATTCCCTCAAGGCAATCGTCGAAGGGAGTACCCACTATACGAGATACTGGCTCCAGCCATAAGGTAAAAACGATCGCTAGCGCTCCAATTAAGCCCAAATATTGAGCTGAAAAATAGCCAACAGCAAACCAAAAGAAGAAGTAGGCAACATAGCCCACAAGATAGCCAACCGCCTTCACTCTCTCCGTTGCTCCGCGCCAATAGCATTCTGATAACACCTTGTCTCCCACTTCTTTCAGTGTGATTTTTTCCAGATCAACTCGTGGCAGATCAAAGAATGTCTCTCGTATAAAACAGGCTTCCATCTCAATACTCCCGGTTAAGATGGAATGAATATACTGGAATCAAAAAAATGAAGCTACAAAAAAAACCGAGGAAAAACTCCTCGGTTTTGGTAACAGAGTAAAGGATGTGGGCTTACTGAGATTTTCTTAGATCAGTAGCTGTCCGAGAAGCAGATGGCACAGACTGGCTCGCTATTTGAAGTGCTTCTTTCCTCTGCTCAATTCGCGTTATTTCATTGCTTAAGTGGCTTGCATGCCTCATGTCTTTTAGCGCGGGCTTAAAGAGCTTATGCCACACAGGCTGCATGACAAGGCCACCAAAGGCAACCCCACCAGCAATAGATACAACCCCTGTAATGATCGGTCCGATCACAGGAATAAGGGTGATTGGGGTAAGAATCAGGGCTACAAAATTCGCAACTGCTATCGCTGCAACGATTACAGCCGCTGTGAAAAGAGCTCCCACAAGAAATTTCCCAAGAGCGCTACATCGCTTGCTCCACTTCTCTGAAGAAAGCTCCTCTATTTTTTTATCAGCTACTTCAATCGACTGAATCTGCGCTACAGGGATATTGGGGAAGAGATCGACTCCCTTACCTGTAACACCTTCACGAACCTCTTGAAAAAAACTTTTACCCGCCTTTTTCGCTTGCTCGACCCCTGAGTCAGAGTGTTTTGGCACTTCTTGCTCAATAGGACTAGCTGAGTCTAAAGTATTTTTTTCGTTTATGTTATTACCAATTGTCGACATTTTTATCTCCTTTTTATAGATATAATACACAGTATTATACATATATTAACGATTATTAACAATTAGCTAAATTAAATAGAGGAGATATTAGTAAAATATTTGTTAGTAAAAATATTGAGCTGCTAAAACGAGCCAGTTAAGAGCGATGGCTGTGATCGCCAAGATCGCAGGGACAACTTCAGCATAGTATAAGACATTTGTTGAGCGAATGATCATCACATCTTTAAAAAATAATAGACATCCCTGGCTAACGAAAAAAGCAATCACAAGGGCTGCAATGCTAAAGATAGCCGCCCGATACACTTTGTCTCTAAGACTTACGTCTTTCCCCAAAAGACCACACCTTTCTTTATCTTGAACAAAATGGGGTGGATTTGGACACACACTAGTGATCTCATTCATATTTTTCCTCTATTCCAGAAACTGAACCCCTGCCATTCCAAGCCAAATCGTAGCAATCAGCACCATTCCCAAAATGGTGAAAAACCCTTGTGCAATATAAAAAGCAGAAGGTGGGACGGTAATCGCTGCAAACTCAAAGATCGCTTCACAAGTGATCTCTGCGAGATACAAAGCGCCTAGAATTTTGATCGTATACAAAGCAGCTGTTGTCACATCTTCCCACAGGGGCGGGTTCTTTGCAGGTTGATTCTTTTGCTCTTTATGAAAAGCAAAAGGGATCCTTGTATCTAGGTGGACAGTGGCTTCCATTTGCCAAAAAATTTTAAGGGACTGGATGATTTGAAGGAAGTGTTTTTATGTCCAAAGCGATGTTTGCTTAAGACGTTTGATTAACTCATTTGGATCGGTGATCTCTTCGTTCACTGCAATGCGCATCCCCTCTGTGAGCAGTTCCCCCATTTTTTCTCCTGGTTGAACTCTCTCTTTGATGAGATGCTCTGCCTGGAGATAGGGTCTTTTTGCGCGGATTCTTTCAATGTGAGACTCAAGCATCGTTTGCCTTTCGCGATGCTCTTTTAAAAACTGCGCGGGGTTTTTCTGTCGTACACTCACCATTTCTAGACCGATCTTACTATGATCTTCGGCATAAAACTGAGCCCACTCGATCTTCTCTAACTTCTCAAGCCAATCAGCAGGCATGTTGCACAGAGTTTGTGCATGGTAGTAGAACTGGACAAACGCTTTTTCTTTATTGGAGAGTTTGAGCATTTCTGCAAGCTGTGATACTTGGTCCAGATCATGATCAGGAAAGAGTTCTAGCAGCTCGGCAAACGTAGGAGCATCTTTTGGAAACCTCTCAATGCACTCAACTCTTAGCTGGATCTCTTCGAGACTTATTTCTTTTAGATCAGGGAATATCGTAGGCAAGAGCCTTAAGTCGTGCAAGAGAATGAGCCCCGTATCAAAGTGCGCAAACTCGGACATCTTTTTAAACTCTTGCCATACCCGCTCCATGGCAACAGAAGGGAGTAGTTCAGGAGCATGGGCTCGGATGGCTTCAACTGTCTTCTCTTCAATCGGAAACCCAAATCGGGTCGAATAGCGCACCGCTCGCATCATCCGCAGTCGATCTTCTGCAAATCTCTCGTGAGGATCGCCGATCGCTCGAATGACTTGTTTGTCTATGTCTTCTTTGCCCCCCACAAAATCAAAAAGCTCTTCAGAAACAGGATCGTAAAACATCCCGTTGATAGTGAAGTCGCGCCTCTGCGCATCTTCCTCAGGGATGGCAGGGTCGATCCCCGACGGCCTTCGCCCATCAAAATAGCCTCGGTCTTTTCGAAAGGTAGCCACTTCAAAATGCTCTCCTTCTTCAACGACGATGACAATTCCAAAAGCCACACCAACTGGGATCGTTTTTGCAAAGAGCTCTTTGATTTGATCCACAGAAGCATCGGTTGCAATGTCGATGTCATCCGATGGGTGTTGCATCAAATGATCACGCACCCATCCTCCTGCAAAATAGGCAATGAACCCCGCTTCTTGCAGCTTTTTGACAACCCGTGTCGCGATCTCTTTTGTCTTTAACATGAGCGTTATGGTACTTGACAAACTTGGCAAAATCAACCGATTCGATTACTTTAGATAGATGCAACCTTCAATCCATCTTCTTTCCGATGAGACCATCAATCAGATCGCTGCTGGCGAGGTGATTGAAAGTCCTGCTTCTGTCGTAAAAGAGCTCGTTGAAAATGCGCTCGATGCCAGCGCGAAAAAAATTGTGATCGACATCACCGGCGGCGGGTTAAAGCGCATTTGCGTCGAAGACGACGGAAAAGGAATGCATGAGCTCGATGCGATAGCGTCAATAAAGCGGCATGCCACTTCAAAAATCACCCGCCCTCAGGACCTATTCCGAATCACCACAAAGGGTTTTCGAGGAGAAGCACTCGCAAGTATCGGGTCAATTTCTAAAATGACAATCTCTACAGCTCAGGAAGGAGGGGTTGGCACCGAGCTAGAAATCGAAAAAGGAGAAATCGTTAAAAAGAGGGTCTGCGCAAGACAAAGAGGAACTTCAATTGAGGTCCTTTCTCTTTTCTATTCTGTTCCCGCGCGAAAAAAATTCCAGAAATCTCCTGCTGCCCTCTCTGCCGAGATTTTCCGCATGGTCACTTTGATGAGTTTAAGCCATCCAGAGGTGGGCTTCACCCTCCACTCCAATGGGCGGAAGGCCTTTGCAGCCATTGGAAAGGCGGGAACTCTTTTTGAGATGGCAAAAGAGCGGGCAACCGAGAGTCTTGGAACCGAGTTTACCGAAGGGTGTTTCCCGCTTGAGTTTGAAGAAGGTGCTTTTTCTTTTGTCGGGCTTTTAGGGTCTCCTACAAAGTCGCGGCCAAACAAAATGGGCCAGTATCTTTTTCTCAACGGGCGCGCTGTCAGCTGTCCCTCGATCGAGGAGGCAATTTCTCGTGGATATGCGACGCGCGTAGAGGAGAAAAGACATCCTCTCTTTCTATTACACCTTAAAATTCCTCCTGATCTTGTCGATGTGAATGTCCACCCTCAGAAACTCCAGGTGCGTCTAAGAAAAGAGGAGCTGGTCCAAAACATGCTGGAGACAGCAACTAGCAAAGCGCTTACTCCTAAGAGGGCTCCGCTGAAAGCTCCCGCTTCTACAGCCTCTTTCCTTCCGCCTGCATGCCCTATCGAAAGTGAGCCGCTACAGGAAGCTCTCTTATTTGAAGAGCAGGAGCTTATCCTCGAAAATGAGGCTGAATGTGTGGGCATTTTTGATCACTATCTCATCCTCAGAGCAAGCTCTGTAGAACCCGATCTCGATGGGCTCATTCTCGTAAACCTTCATGCAGCACAGGAGCGCCTTTTATTTGAATCGCTCACTTCTTCTCAAACAAAACAAAGCCACTCCCAAGGACTTCTCGTCCCTTTTTCGATCGATATTACGAATGTTGAAGAAGCGATGATCTTAACCCACAAGGATGCCATCGAAAGGCTTGGCCTTAGCTTCTCGGCGATTGGGAAAAATACGCTTCTCATCGAAGCGATCCCCCCTCTTGTGAAAGAGGAAGAAGTGAAGTCTTTGATTTCTGAGATGACAGAAGATCTCAAACAGCTGATCGGCCAAGGCGGATACGAGAAAAAAAGGCAAGAGGTGCTCGCCCTTAGGATGGTCGCCCATCTTAGAAAGAAGCCCTCTTTTCTTAAACCAGAGGCAATGCTACTTTTTGGTAAGCTAAAAAAGTGCCAAGACCCTTACCATTGCCCAAGAGGGCAACCAACCACGGTGCATATTCATGACGAGTCAATCCAAGATTTTTTCAGCAAGAATCAGAGCATTGCAAAAAGCCTTGCGCAAAGAAGCTAGCGATGTTTGCTTCATCAAAAACCCGGTCGACCTCGCCTATTTGACAGGGATTCAAATGTCACTTGGGCACCTCTTTGTAACGCAAACAAGAGGGCGTCTGTTTGTGGATGGACGCTATTTTTCTGCTGTCAAAGACAAAAGCCCCGTACCTGTTGAGTCTCTCAAAAAAGAAAATGAGATTGACTTCCTCAAAGGAAGTAAGCGGCTTTGTTTTGATGGATCTACTCTCACCTTCGAGGAGACGACAACGCTCCGCTCTATTTGCAGAAAAGCCAAATTGAAAACTGAATCCAATCCCCATCTCATGAAGAAGATGCGGCTGATCAAAGACGAAACCGAAATTGCACTGATGAAAAAAAGCGGCCGCTTTGCCTATGAAGCTTATCAGTGGCTTGTCAAAAAGGCTAAACCTGGGATGAGTGAGATTGAGCTCGCTACCCAGTTGAAGATCTATTGCCTGAAGAAGGGAGCAGAGGAGATGTCGTTTGAGCCAATCGTCGCCTTTGGAAAAAATACGGCTCTGCCCCACCACCATCCCGGCAAGACCAAACTGAAAGAAAACGATATCCTTCTTTTCGATCTCGGTGTTGTGCTGGATGGCTATTGCTCTGATATGACACGAGTCCACTTTATTGGGAAAAAAGATCCAAAATTGGCGCACCTATTTGAAGTGAATAAAGCGGCTCAAAAAGTGGCACTGGCCAAATGCCGCCCAGGGACGCTGCTGAAAGAGCTGGACCAGGCAGCTCGAAGAGTGATGAAGGCCGCTGGACTCGAGGAGTATTTTGTCCATGGCCTCGGTCATGGGATCGGACGTGAGGTGCACGAGTACCCCAGGATCAATTCAGACGGGCCTGACCGGAACCTCCCTCTTGAAGCAGGGATGGCCATTACTATTGAGCCAGGTCTTTATTTGCCCGGAAAAGGGGGAGTGCGCTATGAAGATACTGTGGTGATTACCCCGAAGGGGTATACCAATTTGCAAAAAGAATAAGGATCCATCATGAAGCTCCGCACCCGTCTTTTTCTTTACGTTGGAGTTGTTTTCTTTCTTGCATTTACTGTCTCATTACTCTTAGAGACCTACTCAACAGATAAGAATCTCCATCAGGCACGTAAAGAGCTCCGCACCCAGATTCTTAGCGCCAAAGAAGTTGTTCGAGAGCATGTGGAAGAATATTTGCATATTGCTCTTAGCGAAGACCAGGCACGGATCAACTCTCTTCTCTTAAGAGTCGCCCGCGACCCTACTCTCGGTTACTCTCTTTTTTTAGAGGGAAAGGAGACCGACTTAAGTGCTCCAACCCACACCGCCTTTCTTTTTAAGAACGACCGGTGGATTGACTTCATCCAAACAACAGAAAAAGGAGAGCTCACTGCTCTGTTCACTCCAATCGCCTTCCCTATGGATGGCGCACACGAGGTTCCGATTAACAATCGCCTCTCTTGGGTCATCCTCAAAGAAGATCAAAATAGAGAAAACCCTTTGATAGGCATAAAATTCGTTGAAGATCCCGATGAAGAGCGGAGTCTTTCTTTTTTAGTGGACGAGCTGATCGAAATTGATTGGGACCTGACGATCCTCTTTGATCCAAAAGCGATCATTGACTTCGTCCCCAAGCCTGTTCCTTCTGAAGAAGAAGAGGAAATTGAAGATGGCGTTGATTTAGGAAGTGTCGTAAAAAACGTCGCTTTCGCCTCGAAATACTTGAAGGAAGCAAAAGAGCGCGCCACAACAAATGATTGGGTACTCGAAGACTTTCGATCAAAAGCTAGGGAAGAGCATTTTAGGGGAACTGCCCCTGACGCAGGGATCCGATGCATGGAGCAAGAAGGAGAGACGCTCAACAATCGGATCATCCAACTGCTTCAACGTAGCGACCAAGCCATCATGATTTCTGCCTTAGCAAGCCTTTTTCCCGAGGAAGCTTTCGGAGACTCCCTCTTTGATCCAATGGCCCCTTTAGGGATTGCTCGCTTTCCAGGGAAAAGCTTTGCGGGTCAAGTCGTGCTGACAGATCGAATTTTCCATAAACATAAGCTCTTCAATGACGATAAATACTTCAAAGAAAACCCATCATCTCCAAATTGCAAGGGGATGGGGGACTCCATTGCAGTGATCTCAGCGCCATCGATTGACCAAGTATTTGTTGGAAATACTCTTGCTCTTGAAAACCCAAATAACGATCAAGTGGAAGGATTTCTCACTGTTGGGATTGATGTCGACAGTCTCATCGAAGATTTGTCGCTTACAAGAAATCAAATCGCCTTCCTTGTTCATGACGATACAGTGATCGCTGCATTCAATAAAGAAGCCATACAAATTAAAGATCCAGAAAACGTTGTCCCCTTTGAAAAAAAGATGCTCAATGAAAAAAGCGGTGTGATGGTTTGGGGAGAGAACCGCTACTACTTCATCCGAATGCAACCTTTCGAGCATCTAGATCTCCACTTTTTTCTTCTCCAGCCCGAAAAAGAAGCATTTGCTCTAGCCGATTCTGTTGAAGAAGGGAGCCGCGAGGTGATAGATACCGTCTCATTCAACATGAGAATTATCTCACTCATTGCCCTTGTGTTTGTTTTGATCTCTCTCCACTACGTTGCCAAGAAAATCACTAGGCCCATCAGCTCTTTAGCGAAGGTGACCGAAGATGTGGCCTCTGGAAGACTCGAGGGAATAGAACTTCCAAAGGCGCCAAAAGGGCATCACGATGAAATCTCCACTCTCTGCAACTCGTTCGGGGAGATGGTCGTGGGTCTGCGCGAAAAAGAAAAAGTGAAGGGGGTCTTAAACAAAGTGGTCTCCCCTGAAATTGCGCAAGAGATCACCAAAGGAAAGATCCACCTTGGGGGTGAAACGAAAAAAGTGACCGTCCTGTTTGCAGATATCCGCAACTTCACCCAGATATCGGCAGAGATGGCTCCCGAAGAAGTGGTGGAACTGCTCAACTCATGTATGACCAAAATTTCTCATACAGTCGACGTATTTGGTGGAGTGATCGACAAATATGTTGGCGATGAAGTGATGGCCCTTTTTGGAGCTCCGATTGAGTCGGAGGAAAGCGCGCTGAAAGCCGTGCAAAGTGGGCTCAAGATGATCGAAGAGCTCACAAGTTGGAATAAAGAGCGCATCGCAGAAGGAAAGCCCGCTGTCGAAATGGGGATTGGGATCCACACCGGTGATGTCCTTGTAGGGAACATGGGTGCGGAAAACAGACTGAACTATACCGTCATTGGATCAAACGTCAACCTAGCCTCCCGTCTTTGCTCTGCTGCTAAAGGCATGGAAGTGCTTATCTCGCAAGGCACTCTAAGCGAGCCGGGATTGAAAGAGGCTATCCAAGTAGAAGAGCTCCCTCCATTTCAGCTCAAAGGGTTTGAAAAACAGATCATCGTCTACCGAGTCAAGGAGAAGCGAGATGTTTAAATCGATGAGTCTACGCAAAAAAATTATCCTCTCCCAAATTGTCCTCTTTGTCCTCTTTTTTGCGGCCCTTTTTCCCTTTGTGGAAAAGATGGCCTCCATCCTTGTGCGCGACTCTCTAATCGAAAGTACAAGAGACCTAAAAGATCTACTTCAACAAGCAAAAACCGAAGACGAACTCGTCAATACCCTGCAAAACCAACAATACTACACCTTCTTCAGGATGAGCATCATCAACAACAAAGGGGAAGTGATCTACGATACCCACTTAAAAAAACTTCTCGGAGATAAATTTGAGCCCTACTACCCCGTACAGCACCCGGAAGTAGAAGAAGCCGTGGAAAAAGGGCAAGGGTATGCCATTGCCCTATCCGACACTTTCGATAAACAATTTGCCTATGTTGCGCAGGCATTCCCTTTTCAAGGCGAAAAGTATATCTTACGCACTGCCTTCCCGTATGAGCAAATCCAAGATTTGACTGAAAGTTTTGAGATAGGGGTGCTCATCTTTTCCTTCATCATCCTCCTCTTTTTCAATACCGTCATTTCGATGATCTTTACCAAACTGACCCGACCCATTGGAGAAATCACAGAAGCAATCGCCCCCTATCAAAAAGGAGAGCAAGCAGAGCTCCCAGAAATCAGACTTTCGAAAACTACGGCGCCAGATGATGAGTTCCAAAAGCTAGCAAATACTTTCAACCGCCTCTCACTGCGAATCCAAGAGCAGATTGAGAATTTAAAAAGCGAGCGCAATGAAAAAGAAGCCATTCTCGAGTCTTTAGGAGAAGGGGTTGTTGCTGTGGATGAGAAAATGAACGTACTCTACATCAATTTCATTGCTTGCAAGATGCTCGGGCTTGTCCGCCGAAATACTCTTGACCACCCTTTGCGCCCCGAAAATGAGAAAACCAACCTCCCCTTACTCGAAAAATGCAAAGAGCTTCTATCTGATTGCCAGAAACAAGCCAATATTATGACCGCTTCTCTCTCGTTTGGGAAAGAGAAAAAAACCTATATCGACCTTATTGCTGCGCCTAAAGCACACGGCAAAGGATCGATCATCGTTTTACAGGACAAGACAAGCCACTACCGTGTGCTTGAGATGGGCAAAGACTTTGTGGCCAATGCCTCTCACGAATTGCGTACCCCCATCACCATCATCAAAGGATATGCAGAAACCCTCCAAGAAATGCCAAAGATATCAACTGAGCTATTGGCCGATATTACCGAGAAAATCTCTCGCAATTGCCTCCGGATGGAAAGTCTTGTTTCTGACCTACTGACCCTTGCCGACATTGAAAATCTTCCCGAATCAAGGTTTCAAGACTGTGACCTCATAACCCTGATGGAAAACTGCCACCACACCCTCCTCTGTGTCTATCCAGAGGCTCAAATGGAGATTGAAAGCCCCTATAAAGAACTCATCATCGGGGCTGACAATGGATTGCTTGAGCTAGCGATCAACAACCTTCTTGGCAATGCAGCTAAATACTCCAAACCACCCGTGAAAATTACGATCAAAGTCAATAAAGCCCAGGACGACGAAGTCAAGATCGAGATAGCCGATAATGGCCCAGGGATACCTCCTGCAGACCTCGATCAGATCTTTGAGAAGTTTTACCGTGTTGACAAGACCCATTCGCGCAAATTGGGAGGGACCGGTCTTGGCCTTTCCATCGTCAAGACCATCATCACCCAGCACGATGGCACGATCGAGGTTGCTTCCAAGCTAGGAGAGGGCACCACCTTTACCATCACCCTGCCCATGCGCCATCATAGCCACTTGTAGACCTTTAAAATAGATATTTGGTATAAGGTGCAGGCTTTTTGAACTGAGGTCCTTATGCTAGCGATTTCCACCATTCGAACTTCTATTGCACGTTGTACCAATACGTTTTTGACAGCACCGAAATGGGAGCGCTCTTTTAGAAGTCCATACTTTTGCTCCTATTTAGAGCCGGCAAACCCAAAAGCTCCATTCCAGTTTCAAGTGCAAAGAGGATTACATTCTAAGGCTTCGCATACAGATACTGGTTTAAGAAAAACACAACTTACTGCTGAAGACCATCAACATTTCTTTGCTGCTCATACCTCTATTCATAACCATTATCAAGCAGACTGGCATCTTGAGCAATCGGAGTTAGGAGAAGAGAATTGGCAATCCCACCAAAACTACCTCAAGCTCGTCCTCAAAGAAAAAAGCCAATTAGGAATCGACGAACTCACTGAAGTCATTCGACTCTACGAACTCGCGATTGAGGAGAATAATAACCCAGTATGGCATAACGAACTGAATAATAATTTAGATAAATACAAACTCTTTCATCGCATAAAATCCTATTTTTCTTTCTTAAATCTCAAATAATTCCAGAAATTACTTTTCAATCTTCACTTGAACAGAGGAAGCTTGATCATATATGAGATACTTATCAGTTCCCTTCCTCTCTGTCGTGAAGAAAAAGAGAGAGTCGTAGTCGGTAAGCGACTTCTGCCGCTTTGCTAAAAGCTGCTCAAGCTCTTGCTTGGTACACTGGTGGTGCTTGTGATCTTCCTCCCATCGCTCCTTCTCCCCAAGATAGATCTCTCCAACAAGGCGGGGGTCGTCAAAAACCGCTTCCAAAAGAATGCGTGAAGCAAATGTGAAGTGAATCGGCTTCTTCATCGTTTCAGATCGGTCAAGGCTAATGAAATCCTCTAAGGGAGGGTACCCATCACTTGTATGGAGCCGGTACTTATGCGTCCCCTTAATCAACTGATACAGGTTTGGACATTGAATGAATAGCTCTTCAAAATCCTCAATTGCAGGGTATTCCGTCAATACAGTGATCACCTGATTCAGCACTTCATTTTCCATTCCTTGTCTGTAAAAAGGAGCGTGCTCATAGAGAAGACGAATCAAAGTAGCAGCAATCTGTTTGAGCTGAGCGTTTTCCTCATTGAGAAGAAACGTGATGTTGAGCTTACTTTGAAGAAGAGGGTTTTCTCTTTCTCGCAGCGAGCAATACTCAACCGGTCTATTAGATTGCTGGGTTTCTTCATTTCTAGGTTGCTTCTCTTTTTGAATTTCTTTGCCGTCGAGCAGCTTAAAAATCTCTTCTTGATACTTCATCCCATTTTCATGATGGATCCGCATTCCCCCTGCATAATGAGTACTTTCTTCTGTTTTTCCCCTAAGTTTGTGGATCAAAGTATACGTTCCCATTGCAAAGAGAAGAATAAAGGCGGTTACAAGAGGTAAAACATTCACGGATAGCCCACCTTGTGTTCTGTTCTTGGAAGAAATAGAGTATATTCTCGGCCGTCTATTCCGAAACGGACCATAGGTGGGAGCGGCTGCTTTTCATCGAGCTCTGATTCCCACGACTTTTTAGCAGGATCAAACACCTCAAAACAGACGTCTCTAACCCCTTGAAGGAGCACCTCTTTGCGCTCTTTGTCTTTCTTTTTCAAAAGAAGACAAAATTGTTTCTTGTCATCGAGCAAGAGTTGCCCTTCTACCTCCCCAGCAAAATCAGTCGAGTGATCGATCCCGTTATTGAATTGAAACTTAAAAGCCGATCCATCTCCTCTATCCTTTTCAAGCGTCAATTTATCCCCAGGATAGATGCGACCAAATACTTGATTCAGGCGAAGTCGCATCACAAAATGTGGATGGAGCGATTCACTCAACATGCGCACCTGGCTATTAATCTGAATCATTTGCCGAAAACTCGAGAAAAGCGTTGTGAGCAAAATGGCAGTGAGCGCAAGCCCAATCGCTACTTCAAGAAGAGTTAGGGGGCGTTTTGTCACTGCTGCCCTCCAAATTCAACGATGAGGTCTACTTTCGCGGATGCCAATATGTTTCTTTTATCTTTTGGATTGCGATATTCAACACGCGCATGAACAAGAGAGATTTCCTTCAAATTTTTATCTACCTTCTTCTTTGCCTCATAAAGGAAAACGCGCTCTTGATACTTCCGACTGATCCCGCAAGGCAAACTAATTTTTACCCCTTCTTTTTTCTGCTTCACCTTGACATCAGTAGACACAAGCGTCTCTTTCTCAACTTCATTGCAGTAAATATTTGCCACAATTTCAGAGAGTCGTTGTCGTGCCTGCCGGTCAAGCTCCATATTGAATAAGCAGTCAAGCTCCTTCTCCATATGCTTGAATGGATAGCGCAGGAAAGGCAAAATGCACGTACTTACCAGAGCAAATGCAATCAAAAGCTCAAGAAGAACAAAAGGTTTTTTTACTAAACGAGAGCCCACCAACACCCAAAAGTTTGACGATTTTTACAAAGAAGGGTAGCATAAAAAGGCTATTTTTTTTACCTAAAAGGATATGACCCAATATTATCCCCAAATGTCAGTGGAGAGGCGCTAATGGAAGCAAGGGGCCGAGCGCTTTTCAACCTTCTTAGAATGAACTGGGAAGAAAACTCAACCCTCGGTGTCGAGCCTTGGCAAGTAGAAAACTACCGCTCACTTTCAACAGACACCCTTTTTGAAAGACTCAGAGCCCTTGAGATCCCCCTTGATGAGGAGCGCTTCGGATTCTACAGCGAAAAGTGTAGCTGCCCCGAAGAGCTGACCGATACCCTTTGGGCCAAAGATGCTATTGAAAACTTTGATGAAGCCTACCTGCTCATCTTTGAACTATGGAGACGTCTTTTTCCTGAAAAACAGTCTCTCTCCATTTTTTGCGATGAGCTCGACCATCTAATAGATCTGTACGACTCCGGCAAAGAGCTTAGTGAAGAGAAATTGCAAGATACCCTTGGTGATCTTAAGCGTGTGCTCGATGAGCATTCTGACCAGGGGCAAGACGCTAAACACATCTTCCGGGAGATCTCCCTTTTCTGCGCCCACGATTTAGAAAGCTTCATCTACGATTATGCCTCTAACCTAATCGATGAAGGGCAATCGCCCTTCGCCTCGGATCTAATCGATGGATTCTTCCCTTATATTCATGACGGCAACTGGTTTGTTTTCCTTCAACTCCGCCTTATGTATGAGACCGACTCAGATGAGGCGCAGCCCATGCTCGAGCGGCTCCTTGAAGATCTTCAGGAAGAACCTGACTTTGAGCTATTACTCGAGATCACTCGATTTCTCGTCACAAGAGGCGCAATCCACCAGTTCCGCCGCGCGATCCACCAAGCTCGCAACTCGATCTGCACTGAGCAAGACTTCCAAGAGCTGCTTGCTCTCTCGTGTGAGTTCTATCGCCTTCTCGATAGAGAGAAAGAAGCGCACGCCGTAGCAAACATGCTTCTCAAGCGGCAAGGCAATCCGCTAGAGCAAGAGCTTCCCTCGAATGACAAGGCAATCCAAGACTACTACCGCCTCTTCGAAGACCTCGACCCAACTCAGGCCTAATCTACTTTTCACCTATTTTCCCAATGCAGATAGACTACTATTAAAAGACATTTTTTACAATACTCCGAGAATTTATAATAATTATAAAAATATTTATGAAATTGCGATAATTAAAGAGAAACAACCTTTACAGGAACCGTCCTTATCAAATGCGAAAACAAACTATTCCTTGAGCAACATTCGCGCTTTTTTCAATATACGCCTTCGGGAGCAGGGTAAAATTCATCTCCAAAATTTATACATTTGATTAAATAACGATCGGTCTTATCATCAAACTCTAAAACCGTTAACTTCACTGGTCCTGCATTTGTGTCAAAAAAGATATCATTCCCTGAATGACACACTTCGCTCTTGCTAACCCAAGCCACGGGAACATCTGAAGCTGAATCATACTGTCCAAACAATGAATACCCCGAAGAAAATAGCAAGCATAAAATTACCAATGCAGCTTTAGTTTTCATATTTATAGTCATCATCCAATTGCGATGCCTCCTTTAAACTATCTGGTACAATGATGGGAGTGTGCACTCCGTTTTTTTTTGCTTCCTCTGCTTTTATTGCCCACATCTCAGCCTCATCTCCTCTGAGCTCTTCCCTTGCTATTGAAGCCATTGCCAGAGCAGACTCATATGTAATCCCCTTTTTTATGGCAGCATCAACTAGGCTACAACGCTCTTCTTTTGAGAAAGGAGAATCGCATGTATTTCCAGAGCCTAGATATGCAAGAATCAGCGACTGAGGAGGATCGTCTTTTTTTTCATAAGCATTTTTTATATATACAAAAGCTTCTTCTTCCCGGTAAACAAGACCACACCAGATACCAAGAAAAACCTCATTCTTCCAATCTTGACTCCATTCCTTTGGATACCTTGCTCGTAGGATGATCATTAAGTTTACACTAAAATCTCTCATGAAATCGGCTAGCTCTGTCCCCCAAACAGGACTTTCTGTCGACTGTTTGGTTAAATCATCAACGACTCGCATAGCATCATAAAAGCTAAGCGAATCTGCAACGTTCACTGGCAAACACTTCATTACTAAGTATTCCCATTGTTTTTTATCGATTAATTTATTAATGTTTTTATCCATCGTTCATTTTTTGTTTATGTAAGGAACTTTAGGTTTAACCCAGGCATCTTTAAGAAAGGGAAGGCTAAGCTTTTTCATATCAAACTCTGCAACAATCATATAGTTACCAAAGTCCTTCTCACAGACAAGTGTTTGTATTATTTCAGTTGAAAATTTCGTCGTGGGCTTAGCTCTCAAAATCTCTATCTCTTCAAGGAATCTTACAACCATTTTAAAATCCTTATCACTTTTTCCAGTCAGAGGCAAAATCTTTTCCCAGTTGTGCTTTTTCAACAAAACATGAGGGGCAACATTGGGATTATGAGGAACAACTGAATACTTAAATGGCTTTTTTAAAACCCGAGAACTTCTAGAAGCATATCTAGAAGACTCTTCTAAAATGCGAGCCCCTTTTTTTAACGAGCAACACTCAAGTATCTGCATCATATTCGCTCTTCTAAGCTGCGAATATAAGGATACTCCCCTGATTACTGTAATACAATAAAAGGCAGAGATTCCATATTTTCCTATTATGTAGCCAATTTTTTTCCCTTCATGACCTCTGTCCAAGAATCCCAATACTCCCTGCACTCCATTAGCTCTGGCAATGCTACTTGCAAGAGTTCATAGATGCTTGCATACGCAATGAACTCTCCTATTGCATATACAGACTCTATTATCTCTTTAGAAACATCCCCTGGAGCACATACGAAAGCCCATAAGAACGAAAGGCCTCCTCTGATTGAATACGCAAAATCCTCTGTTTCTTCTTTAGCTCCAATCAAAGTTCCTTGAATTAAACCCGTTACGAAATCGAGAGATGAGGGGTCATTTAAAAACCGGCTCCCACCTCTAAAAACAGTATTTTGACAATTTCGTATTTTACATAAAGAATTGTTCCCCAGAGCTTTTTCATATTCTTTAAGTGCCAGATCTATAGAACCCAGCTCAAAAAAACTAAATACTCTCTCCTTGTAAGCTTCTTTAGCAAGAGGATCTTTACTAATCGCCTCATTAAGCCAAGGCAAGGCGTCTTCTGGAACAAAAAAAGTGTTGCACCCTGCCCCATTTGAAATTAGCTCCCAAACTGGTCTAGCTTGCAAATTTGATAGAGAAAGAAGAAACAAAAAAAGCAGCAGGTGCCAGCTTTGAATCAGAGTGTACTTTTTCAGATTCCTTTTCATATGCTGCTACGAAGTTTTAAAGGCAATTGTACATCCGCCTACTAAAGCCTTCAATAGAAATTAGTACCCGTGTTTGCTCTAAAGGCGTTTTCCATTGCTCGTGATAGTTACTTATTCCATGGATAGCTTCTGGTAGTTTGCTGCCAACTTATAGGTTCTCCCCTTTCTTGTGAGATTGACAAGCTGCAAAAAACCCGAATCAACCCATTTTTTGCACAACGCTGCTCTGGTACGTGGCTGGAATCCAAAAAGTTCTCCAATTTGATGGCTTGTAACTACCTCATATTCTTTAAACAACTCCAAGGCTTTGCGTTGCTTTGGGTCTAGCTTCCGAACAATTGCAGAGTAGTCCTTTCCCCCTTTTCCCGATGATTCTTCGACTTGCCGAGCCACTTTTTTACACGCATCGGCCATCCCTAAGCAAAAATATTCAACCCACTCTGTGATATCCGCCTGCTCGCGCCCTAAATAGTAGTTGTGTGAAGGACCAACACTAATCGCACGGTAATAATCGAGTAAGTTGCGCGCATAGTATTCTTCCAGCGAATATAGCCCTTTTAGATCATATCCCCCTAAATGAAGCACCGCCGATAAAATGCCGATAAATCAACATAAAATTGCTGAAAGATGTCGCAAATGATTCATTATTAGAGAGAAACGACCTTTATGGGAGAGAAGTCGATGTAATCGGCAGAGGTGAAGAGGTATTTGACGCCACGCGCCTTTCCAAAGTTCAGGCTGTTTGGACGCACGTTGTGCAGGTGCCCGAAGATGCAGATATCGATCCCGAAATCCTCTAAAATGGCAGAAGCACGACTAGGCCTTAGATCGGCGCTAATAGGTGGATAGTGGGTAAGTGCGATCTTTAGACTCGCGCTTTTGTTCATCTTCTCCAAACTAAGCTTAAGACGCGCAAGCTCTCTTTGAAAAATCCGTTCGTCTTCCTCTTTTTGATGCGCAAGCTCTTCTTTGGTTTTCTTCTTTGCATAGGGGTTTTCAACAAACTCGATGTAGTCATCGAAGGTATACTCAAAGCTGTCCCAAAGTCTTGAGCCCCCCAAAAGAGACTCCATTTCTCGTCACAAGAGGCGCAATCCACCAGTTCCGCCGCGCGATCCACCAAGCTCGCAACTCGATCTGCACTGAGCAAGACTTCCAAGAGCTGCTTGCCCTCTCATGTGAGTTCTATCGCCTTCTCGATAGAGAGAAAGAAGCGCATGCCGTAGCAAACATGCTTCTGAAGCGGCAAGGCAATCCGCTAGAGCAAGAGCTTCCCTCGAATGACAAGGCAATCCAAGACTACTACCGCCTCTTCGAAGACCTCGACCCAACTCAGGCCTAGTCAAGTTTTCACGTATTTTCTCTATACAGATAGACTGCTGTTAAAAAACAACTTTTCCCAATACTCCGAGGATTTATAATAATAAAAATATTTTTGAAATTGCGAAAACTAAATAGAAACAACCTTTACAGGAAACGCCCTTATCAAATGCGAAAACAAACTATTCCTTGAGCAACCTTCGCGCGGGTGTGTTGCATAACTTTTGGTATGGCTTTCGCGCAAAATTCCACTCATCTTTAAAGGTTTACGACTTTGAAAATAGCACTTCGCTATTTCCTACAGTCGATAAATCATTCAAATCTGAGGTTTTTTGCATCGAATTCCATAGACAAAAGTTATGCAACACACCCGCTATCTGGCAAGTTCTTTTCTTCCTTGCTCTGTCATAGTAGAATTATTCGCAGAATTCATAATATCCCAGAGTCGGTTTGGTTGATGGTGTTTACCATTTGTCGTGATTTCATCAAAAATCTCTCAAGCCAAGAATACATCGTTGATAGCTTTCCTGTTGCTACATGTCAAAACTACAAAAGATTTCGCTGCAAACTGTTTCCAGGAAAAAAATTTCATGGCTACACTGCCTCTAAGAAGGGATATTTCTTTGGGATCAAAGTCCACATGGTCATTGATGCTGACGGGGTCCCAATAGAGTTTGTTTTCTCTCCAGGAAAAGAAGTCGATATTAGAGGGCTCAGAAGATTGGATTTAGGGCTTCCTTGAGGCTCATGTATCTTTGGAGATAGGGCTTATACAGACTACGCCGTGGAAGACTTCTTGAACGAGGAGTTGGGGATCCAACTTCTGGCCAAAAGAAAAAAGAACTCAAATAGGCAACATTCTCCCTAAAATGAATTGAGACTCTCCCTTACTAGGAACAGGATAGAGACGACCTTCAGTGCAATAATGGGGTTAATGCCAAAGTGCATAAGAGCAAAAACAGAAAAAGGCTTCTGCCTTAAAGTGCTATTTTTTGTCTTAGCTCACATGTGCAAGCTTGGCAGTAAAGCTGCCTAGCCCGGCAAGAAGCCTTTTTAAAGACCCATCTTTGAATCTTCACTCCTCACCCAACTCAATGGACGATGCGCTACCGGGTATGGAAGAAAGAAACCGAGCGATCAGTGAAAAGAAAGGGTTAGGGTCAGATGAGGTAGGGTTAAGCCTATGGGGGAAGTTGACAGGGTACTCTAAAAGAGCCCTAGTAGAAACAGGGTTGTCAAGACTGAAAACCCTGTATGGGTGACAGTTCTAATCGAGAACACTAACCACTCAGAAGGTTGAACGCCACCTAAAAGGGTTGATGATCAGCGAAATGTTGAGAAAAGTTGGATGATATGAGAAGAGGGAAAAGGGAACGGTTAGTCAGTTATCTGATTTATTCAACAGGGCCTTTTTCTGGGCCAACCATCTGATGTTGCTTATCAAATTCTGCAAAGCTCTATTCGAACTCATAGGTGTGGCGCATAACTCTCTTGTAACAAAAAAAATACAAAGGATTAATTATGTCGTCGATCTCTTGGCACACCTTCGCTGGGAACGGTGGTTGATCGCGCCTGACATCATTAAGCTCACTCGTGCTTTGGTAAATTACGGCGTTGTTGAAAAATTCGAGAATAAATGATTCCCAAAAGAGAAACACCAAACTGAAAGTGCTGTTAAATCGCCAAAAAAGCGCTCTTTTCGGTTGGTTTTGGGTGCTTTTACCAGTTGCTTACTCAGTAAAATACTTAAAATCAATATCTTAAATTTTTCAACAACCCCGTAAATTACTTCTCTGTTGGGTTGGTACATACATACTGCTTCCAGATCCATCGAGAAAATTTCCCTTTGCCATAGCAGCAGGACTCCTTACCCAAAGAGCTAGTATATGAAAGGACAAATGGGGCAATCAGACTGATCAAAAGCGTCGGGGGAGACGAAGTAGCTCTTAGCATCAGGAGTCAGCTTACAGACTACAGCAGTAATAGTCAGCAAGAATCAGCAATTGTCAAATGGAAAATCCCATACGAGGAAGGCTCAAAAGCAAAGATTCCATGAGAGTGGAAAAAGAATTAGAGTATAGAGAAGCCAAGCTAAATGGGATGGTTAGCGTTGCAACAAAATTATAAACAGAGGGTGAAGAGGGGAGAAATTCCAAAATATGCTCCTCACGCCACTCTTTGAAATTGAGTTGCGCAACACATCCTATCACTAAATAAAATTTTATTAAATAAATAGCTTGAAGCCCTAACCGAGCTAAAAAAATCATCTGGTCTTGAACTATCCTCTACAAGATCATAATAAATAGATGTAAAATCTAAAATAATATCTAAATTAGAGATTATTTTTAATATTGTTTCGTTTAAAGATTTAGCCGTTAAATTAAATAAAGAAGCGAAATTCTCAGTGAAACGATGCCCCCCGTCTACAAAGTCCTGAAAGGGTATTGGCGGCATCTTTTTGTAGTTAATAGACCAAGAAATGTAAGCTTTGTCGAGTACAATATTAAGATGACCTAAATGGACCCCATGTTCATCTCTTGAAACGCAGGAAATACGGCCATCAGCGATCATAGGTTTTACTCCAACTTCAAAAGGGTTGTAGTAATTTTTTATTTCGTAAACCAGATCTCCAAACTCTGGATGATCAACAAAAGAAAAAATAATCTTATTTTTTTCTAAAAAAAGAGCAGCTTTTCCTTTGTCCTTCAAATCAACGTAAAAAGGTGTACCATCTTCAAGCAAGATAATGGGTTCATCAATATCGAAATTAGGATCTAAAAGAATATATCCTCGATCAGATTTGTCAATTGGAGATGCATAGCTAATAAGAATCGCGGTATGTGAATATTTCGACCATCCTTTTTGCTTAAATTTTGTATTTAGCTGAGCAGGAATCACATATGCATTAAATTTTTCGGGAATTTGATCAAATAAAAGCATAGTAAGTCCACAGCAACTACTTCCATTATAAATTTCTACAGACATATTTGGTTCAAAATCTGCCATTGCTTTAATTACTTCAAATTTATCGAATTCATTTGAATTTTCTTTTATCTTAATACAAAAATCAACAAACTGCTCTACTAAATGAATTCTATCATAATTGGTACTTTTAAGATGCTTTCTTATTAAAGGAGTAATTTCATTTGAAATTTCTAGTGAAGAGGCTACATAAGGCTCGTGATTTATTTCTCCAAAGCAAGGTAACGCTGAAATTTGATTCAGTAAAGAATCTCGTTTTTGTTGACCATATACCTCTTCATGCAATTTGCCGCATATTCTAATTAGAGCTTCAAGACAAGATGGATTAACAAGAGTTGTAATGTTTCCCAATTCTCTTCCTTCTACCAAATCTTTAAGAATACGTCGCATTATTTTGCCACTTCGTGTTTTAGGAAGGGCATCAACAAGAACCACCTTTTCTGGAGTGCAGTAAGCTCCTAGAGAGTCTCTAATTTCTTTTTTCAACAGGAATTCAAAATCTTGGAGCGGCTTTTGATTATCCTTTAGAACGACGAAAGCAATTATTGCACTTCCTTTAAGTTCATCGTTTACCCCACAAACCGCTGATTCTGCAACCATCTGATTCTGTATGATACAATTCTCAATTTCGGCGGTTCCAATTCTGTGACCTGCGATTTTTAATACCTCATCTGCTCTTCCATCTATCCAGATGTTTCCTTCTCCATCTTTATGAGCAGCGTCCCCTGCGAAGTAGTATTTCCCTTCCCACTTTGACCAATATGTAGATATGTAGCGTTCTTGGTCTTTGTATATGCCCCTCATCATCGAGGGATACGGATTTAGGATCGCTAGGAAGCCCCTATCTGACTCTTTTCCTGACTCGTCAAGAATTGCAACATTGTAGCCTGGAAGAGCTTTTGTGATAGTGCCAGGTCTGAGCGGAGTGATTCCCGGCAATGGGGAGATTACTAGAGCTCCAGTTTCAGTTTGAAACCACGTGTCTACAATTGGACAATTTGATTTTCCAATATTCTTATAGTACCATAGCCAAGTCTCTGGATTGATTGGCTCTCCAATGGATCCCAGAAGTCTAAGAGTTTCAAGCCCTCCCCCAGATAAGCATTCATCTCCCCATTTCATCATCATACGAATTAAAGTAGGAGCTGTGTAAAAAATACTTACTTTGTTTTCGTCGATAATTTTAGGGATCTGGGTTTTTGTAGGATAATCAAACGAACCTTCATAGATCACTTGGGATACCCCGTTTGAAAGTGGCCCATAAACTACAAAGCTGTGCCCAGTAATCCAACCAATATCGGCTGTTGACCAGTAAACATCATCCTGTTTAATATCAAACACCCATTTAAATGTTGAGTGAACTCCTACCAAGTATCCACCTGTTGTATGTAAAATTCCTTTCGGGTTTCCTGTTGTTCCAGAAGTATACAAAATAAAAAGAGGATCTTCTGCATCCATTATCTCAGGTTCACAGTAGGGCTCTGCTCGCGCCATTTCTTCTTGGTACCAGAAATCACGTTCTTTTTTTAAATTTAACTGATTTCCTACATGTTTATATACTAAGACCTTTTCAACAGAAGGGCAAGATTCTAAAATCTCATCAAGCTGGGATTTATATGGAATTACTTTTCCACGCCGATAGCTTCCATCAGCTGTAATAATCAACTTGGCTTCAGCATCCAAAAGTCTGCCTTTGACAGAATTTTTTCCTATTCCCCCAAAGATTACTGAGTGGATTGCTCCTATCCGAGAGCATGCGAGCATTGATGCAACTCCTTCAGGAATCATCGGCATATAAATCGCAACACGGTCGCCTTTTTTGATCCCGAATGATTTGAGAACATTTGCTAAACGGTTGACTTCATGAAACAATTCTGCGTAGGTCAAAGTTCTTTTTTCTTCTTTTTCATTACACCAAATTAAGGCAGCCTTATTTCCGTTCCCACTCAGTACGTGTCGATCTAAACAATTGTATGAAACGTTTAATTTACCTGATTTGAACCACTTTGCGAAAGGCGGGTTCCAATCCAGTGTAGTATCCCATTTTTCGAACCAAGTGATTTCTCCAGCTTGCTTTTCCCAGAAGGAGATATAATCTTTTTCGCTCTCTTCATACAAAGAAAAATCATTAACAATTGCATTTGTAGAGAAGTGTTCGATATTATAACAAATTTCTTCAACTTCATTCTCATTGATTAAAGGAAGATCGGACGAAGGTTTTTCTGCGTAAGAAGAAAATAAAATTGCAATAAAACAGGTTAGGAAAATCAAAAATTTCATAAAATACCATTTAAAATTATAATCTCAATAAAAGGCCTATCTCATATTCTTACCTAGGTCCCCTGAGATAAAAAGCTTTATGCTTAAAATATTCGCAAAGGTAGGTAACTCCAATTGCTAGAGCGCCTAATCTCTTTACCCTATCTGACCCTGGAAACCCCCTATAAACTCGAACTGATCTTTCTATGAGTTGCCTTTCCGTAAAGCCTGAACCTCTCACCTGCGGAGTCAACTGTACAGCGCCCTCTCTTTCAACCATTTCTTCAAAAGTTTTGTATGTGTGTAAATAATCTATTCTACATAGAATTCCTTCTCTGCGGTTATGAAACTGTATAGAATCTCCCACTCGTAATTTTGAGAAATGTTTGCTGTTTACTCTTCCTTCTGCCCTCTTTACTCCTTTGCGTATCCAGTCTAAGTAGGGAGCATCCCGTCTACTTTGAATCGTAATACTGTGCCTTGGTGGTAAGCTATCCGCTATTTTCGGATCCATTAGTGGATTTTCTGGTCGACTAGATGCTCTATACGAAAGTTCATCCATTGATTTGCCCCTCCTTCTAACATTAATTGGAAAATCTAAACTTCCAGAGCTCTTTGAATTTTTAGAATAGTCGGTTCTTTCATTATTAGATCGATCCCTCGTAGATCGATCCCTTGATTCTTTTCTAACTTTACCCGTTTCTAGATCTACAAGTGTTGTGTCTACGCTATGACCACCTTCCACTTCGTTACCTTTTGAAACTTCTGATTTTTTTTTAATACGTCTGCGCCTTTTCAAGGGGCGATGTGAAGATCCAGACGATTCTTGTTTTTTGCTTTTCTGCCCTGAGGCATATCCTATAACCACGTCTCTTTTTCGAGTAGAATCCTTCGGTTTACTGATAACCAGATGAGGTCTTTTTTTGGAAAGTTCTGGTCCATCAGTATTTCTAACTTTTGTTTCAAATATTTTAGTTTGCTTTTGTATTTTCTTCGCAGGATCTTTCCAGCTAGAAAAAGGAGGTAATTTCGACCCTTCACTTGAAATGGAGCGAGCACGTCCGAGAAGTCCGCTTTTTCTTTTGGTTTTTTCAACAGAACTTTCTGGAATCGCCTCCTGGGTATTCCCTTCGTTTTTTGAAGCTCCGTATGGTTCCAATTGATTGTCTAAAGAGCCTGGGTTTCGAATCGTTATTGATATACCTGTGCCTGTTGTCACTTAATCCTCCTTCTAATTAATTCAAATACATATACTAAAATATTGGATACTTTCTCTAAAAATCCTCACTTTTCTGTTGGAAACTCCCATTTCGCGAGTTGACCCGTACTCAAGCCTGCGTAAATTTCCCCGCTTAAACCAGTAGCAACACTGTAAATATATGTTGTTGTATGTTCCATCATCTGAACACAGTTTCCAGTTTGTAAATCCCAAATACGGTGAGTTCCATCTCTTGAAGCACTTACTATAAACTGTTCTGTAACCCTTGCAACCGAATATACAGTACTCATATGACCTGAAAGGGTTTGGGTTTTGTTTTTCACTGTATCGGTTAACAAAATCGTCTTATCTCGTGAGCCTGAAGCGAGTAGTCCCGCTCCGAGTGATATAGTACAGTAGACATAGTCTTTATGCTTGTTTATGGTTCTAAGACAGGTGCCTTTGCTGGTATCCCAAATTTTAACAGTATGATCTGCTGATCCGCTAGCTAAGAGCCCACTTACCATTACATCAAGAGCTGATATCGCCCCCTCATGTCCCTTTAGCCTACTCATAATCTTCTTAGTTTCAGGGTTCCAAACTACAATATCATATTTCCATGATCTCGATTCTTTGGGTATCTGCCGTGAGCCGGTGACAAAGGCTCCACTTTGCAATTGGGCAATACTGTACACACCTGTTATGTGGCCTAAATAAGTTATAATCGGTTTAAAATCATTGTTCCACATCACCATGGTTCCATCAGCTGAACCACTCAAAAATAAACCGCTTTTGTGGTGTATGCGTTTTAACGCCAAAATTTCCTTCTTGTGAACAGGGGGAAGGAATTTGACTAATTTTAGCGTTTTCGAATTCCATAATCCTATCCTAGAATCATACGAGCCAGTAATTATCAAATCGTCTAAAACTAGAATCTTCCATATCCCACGATTTGACCTATGACTTCCTTTGAACATCGACAGGTTAGGAGATTCTGTATAAGTTTTGGGAGGGGTTGCCCTTTTTCCCTCTTCTTGTTTTTGCTCTCTACTAAATAATCTATCAAAACTTAAACTAAGATCGGTTATAAGCCCTGGTTGATCGTTAAAAATTTTTTTTGTCCCGTTTGGTAAAACTACCACAGATAAAGATGCGTGTTTGTTTAGCAGTTCTAAGTAATCGCCTGCTAGATTGCAATTCCTTAAATCCAAACTATTTAAATCTAGACAATTCCCAAGGAGATCTGACAACCCTTTGCATGTGATATTACTACATTGCGAAAGATTGAGCATTTTTAAATTTTTGCATTTTGTAGCAATGGTTCCAAGTCCAGTATCTGTAAGAAAGCGCTGGCCCTCCAAAGACATTTGCTCTATTTGTAAAGAATTTAGTTCAATTTTCGCCAAAATTTCATCTTCTCGAAGAACTGGACGACTTAAATCTAGGAACTTCGACCCGCTAAAGGTAGTTGAGGCAGAAGACGAAGTAGGCTGTATGGTTATGCTCATTTTTTCAAACCCATATTTCAAAAAATTGTTCAGCATATTAAACGAAAAATCAGCATGTAGTCAAGAAATAATATTACCCAGGTCTTCCACCTAAGGTTGAATGTGATTTGTTCGTTGATTAGGGAATCTGCTAGACCTGTAAAAACGCCCTTAGGACTGGCCCTGTTGAATATGTCGGATATCTGACTGCACACTTTCCTTTGACTCTTCTCGTATCATCCAACTTTTCTCAACGTTTCATTCATCATCAATCCTTTTTAGGTGGTCTTCAACCTTCTCAAAGGACTATAGGTTTGATAGGGAGCAAGCTTATTTTCAAACGAGCAGCTTCAGTATCCACTAAAGAGCAAGCTATTTTGGCAGAATTGGTAAAGACTGACTTAAATTCTTTTGGCATTTGCTATAACTTATAGCATGCCGAGAACGTGCTGATAAATCGGCAATAAAACTGGCGAAAGAATGGAATCGCAACTCATTGATTACTCAAGAGAAACAATCTTTAGGGGAGAAAAGTCAATGTAGTCGGCAGAGGTGAAGAGGTATTTGACGCCACGCGCCTTTCCAAAATTCAGGCTGTTTGGGCGCACGTTGTGCAGGTGCCCGAAGATGCAGATATCGATCCCGAAATCCTCTAAAATGGCAGAAGCACGACAAGGCCTTAGATCGGCGCTAATAGGTGGATAGTGGGTAAGTGCGATCTTTAGACTCGCACTTTTGTTCATCTTCTCAAGGCTGAGCTTAAGACGCGCAAGCTCTCTTTGAAAAATCCGCTCGTCTTCCTCTTTTTGATGCGCAAGCTCTTCTTTGGTTTTCTTCTTTGCATAAGGGTTTTCAACAAACTCGATGTAGTCATCGAAGGTATACTCAAAGCTGTCCCAAAGTCTTGAGCCCCCAAAAGAGACTCCATTCCATTCAAAAGCGCTATTATGAATGAACGCAATTGTAGGTGGAAGGATGTTTTTTAGCTTGGAACTTGTCGGCCACCAATAATCGTGGTTGCCACGCAAGATCAGTTTTTGCCCAGGAAGCTTGTCGATCCATTCGAGATCAATGATCGCCTCTTCGAGGTTAGTTGCCCAAGTGATGTCTCCTGCAATGATCACAAGATCGTCCGGGCCAACTTTCGCCTCCCAGTTTTTTTTGATCTTGTCAGGGTAATTGGCCCAGCTGGGACCAAACACTTCCATCGTTTTTTTTGGGTTGCCAAACGCTAAGTGCACGTCGGCTAGCGCCCAGATAGTGGGGCCGCGGGAGCTCATCTTTCCTCACTAGTTTTTATAAAACGAAGTTGTCGGGGATCTCGGTCCCTGATGTGACGATGATAATCCCGTCTCGAATATAAATGCCATCCCCGTCATATTCTTTAAGTCCTTCTTTGTTGATGAGCTGGACGTTGTTTCCAATGCGGGACTCTTCATCGATGATCGCCTTCTCAATGCGGCAGTTCTCCCCAATCGAAAAGTATTGATCGCAGGGCATCACCTGGTCTAGGAAGGGGTGGTAGGTGCGATTGCCCATGATGATGGAATCGCGAATCACTGTCCCCTGCTTGATAAGAGCTCTGACTCCGATCACACTATGGGTGATCTCGTCTGCCTCGATGATCCCTCCATTGCTAATCAGCGTGTCTGACAATCGGGTTCCGTTGATTAGAGCACTTGGGATGTGTTGTGGAGCTGAATAGATCTGATTCTCTTCCTCATAAGTATTGAGACCCTCTCCTTGAGTGAGCATCAAGTTGGCCTCATAAAAAGAAGCAACAGTACCAATGTCTTCCCAGTACCCTTGGTAGATATAGGCAGACGATTTTCTTTTTTTGATAAACTGCGGAATGAGATCTTTTCCAAAATCATTTCCTTCAAGACTTAAAATCTCAATCAGAGCGCTGCGCTTAAAGATGTAGATCCCCATCGATGCCAGATAGTGGTTTTTCTCAGAACTCTTGCCATTTTCTTTTAGGAACGATGACGAGAGATGGAAGCGCTCCAAAATCTTCGGATCTTTTGGCTTTTCATAGAAATCAAGGATCTGATTTTCTTCATTTACTTGAAGGACACCCATCCGCTTTGCCTCACTCTCTCCCAAAGGAATTGAGGCGATGGTCAGGTCTGCATCTTGCGCCTTTGCAAAGTTGAGCATCTCGATAAGGTCCATATTGTAGAGCTGGTCTCCTGAAAGAATCAGAAACCACTCCGCACTGGAACGAGTGAGGATATCCAACGTTTGCCGAACAGCATCCGCCGTCCCCTGAAACCAAGCTTTCCCCTTAGGAGTCTCCTGAGGAGTGAGTAGCTCAAGACCTCCCGTACGAAAAGCGTCGAGCTGGTAAGTTGTGAGGATGTGTTGATGCAGATCCGACGCAAAATACTGAGAAATCACAAAGATCTGATTGATTCGTGAGTTCAGCGAATTGGAAAGGGGAACGTCAATGAGCCTATAGTGCCCCCCAAAACAAACAGCCGGCTTACAGCGCGTCTGGGTAAGCGGAAACAAACGAGTCCCTTGGCCTCCCGCTAGCACAATTGCGGCGACCTTTTCCAAAAAGTCATCTTTATGATGCTGTTTTTTGATTTTATTTATATCCATCTATAAACTATTAATTATCACATTTTTGTTTTCACAACAACAAAAACAAGACAATGGAGTTAAATATTATTTTAAGAAACTGAGAATGAAGGGACTCACAGCTTTGAATAAACTTGTGTAGGCAAACCTTATCATATCTCCCCAGGACAAAGCCGCTAACACCAAAAATGTACTTAAAGACACCATCTGCTTCGATGAAATGCTCTTCATCAAATATCATTTCCGAAAAATAGAAGCCTTGTGCACGAATAGCACACTAACTTCCATAAATCAACCAGCTGATAACTCCCTAGTATAAGTTGCAATGAATTTTGAAACAGTCTGATTAAGGTAGCTTTCTCATCCGTGACAACTACCTTATCCTTTAACCCTGGCGCTACCTGACTCTTGGTTTGGCCCAAAAGGTGCGCTATTTCCTGTCCAGAAATAGTAAGCGCCTCATATACTCTGCCCCAAACAAGGAGTCCGATCAAATGAATATTCTTCCAATTTTTGCCGGTGAAACTTGTTATGACATGTTCATCTCAGCGGGAGCAGAAATGCTCAAAGCAGCTAAAGAGGAGCCAGCTCGCATTATCCTCGCTGGGTTAGCTTAGCTCGCAATCACTGCTTTTGCTCTGTACTACATTAAGCGACTTAACCAGACGCAACCTCACGCAGAGAGTGTTCTTGATCGAGTACTAGAAAAAAAAGAGACTTCAAGAACAAGCATCTCTTTTCAGTCGAGCCAGCCCCCCTATCGAGCTCTACACACATATTCTCTTCCAGCTGGGACCAATAATGGGGGCCACTTGGCTGCTTCTGGCCAATCTGTTCCCCCCCCAATTATGCGTTTAATAACTCAAAAAAGTGAAATACTAACAGGTCATCTGGAAAAGATTTGGGCTCCAACTAAAGATCTCTCCTTTGAGAAGCCAGAGGAAGCAGAACAAATATATGAGGCCTTTCGACAAACGGTTGCTATAGGTAGAAAATACAGAGATCATTGTAATGAAGATGCTAGAAAACTCCTAGATGAAATAGACATAGAAAGTCTGATCACTTAATTAGATGTAAGGACGAGAACAAACCTTCAAACCGACAGTCCAAAGAAAGTGATTGTTAAAACCTTTTCCAAGCTCACCCCCAAAGCAAGAGCAGATATGAATCGTATTTTCAAAGTACTCGAAGATAACCGCTAATGCTAGGCGGTTTACTCTTTTACAACACTTTCATGGATAAACCTGTCTAGGCAACCTTTGCCATACTTACCTAAAAACGCATCTCTGATCCCTAAAAGGGCCGCTTTAGCCTGCAAGCGCAGGCGAGGGGGGTTATTTTTACTCATTGCTGTTTTAGCCAGCTCAAATAACTCAAGCGCTCCCCCTTTCTTGAGTCTGTTTGGAAACGGTGTATGCTTTTTGTGAAACAAAAGACGGTTGCGACAGTAGTAATACTGCCACATCGGCCCTCGGTTCCCATCAATAAAGGACGAAGAGACTTTATGCCACACTTTCGCACTCGGGGCTAGGCGACAAGGATAACCTGCTTGCCGAATCCGCCAGCACCAGTCGATCTCTTCCCAAATCAGGAAGAACTTTTGGTCAAGCAGCCCCACTTTCTCTACCACCTTGGCCCGCACCGCAAGCGCACATCCACACACATACTCTTTCTCTTCACTTACTTGGACACTTTGGTCTGATGCTCCACACCCATGATGGAAACACCGCCCCGTCTTAGGATCGACTCCTCCTCCCGCATACCAGAGGGTAGCTGGCTGATCATAAAAATAGATCGTGGGGCCAAATACGCCCGCTTCAGGATGGGCTTTGGCCTCTTTGGCAAGCTCGCTGAGAAGGTTTGGAGCCACTATTGTGTCGTTGTTAAGCAGCAAGTACATGTCTGCTCCTACTTCTTTAGCTTCGAGGATCCCTCGATTATTGCCCTCGGCAAATCCAAGGTTCTCTTGGTTTTGGACAAGGGTGATTTCGGGATAGTGCGATTGGATCTGTGCAGCAGAGTCGTCTGTGGAGCCATTATCTACTACGATAATGTGATAGCTTGGGTAATCGAGTTTTTTAAGAGAGGCTAAGCATTCAAGAGTGTCGGGGGCGTTATTCCAATTCAGCAAGATGATCGCAAACTTCATCGCTTGGCGCTTTCGCACACCTCTTTTGCATTGTAACTCGAGCGGACAAAGGGGCCGCAGTGCATGAAGGAGACACCTATTTTTAGGCCGTACTCCTCATAGACTTTGAAGGTTTCTGGAGTGACAAACTCTTTGACAAGGAGCTTGCGCCGATTGGGCTGAAGATACTGACCCATCGTGATGATGTCACATCCCACTTGTTTTAGGTCATCGATGGTTTGATACACCTCTTCTTCACTCTCTCCAAGACCCACCATCAGTCCGGATTTGACAAACTGGGTCTTCCCCGACTGCTTTACATGCTCAAGGACCGACAAGGTGCGCTCATAGGTGGCGCGATGGCGCACTCTAGGCGTGAGCCGCTCCACCGTTTCAATGTTGTGGTTGAAGATCTCGGGTCTTTCTTCTAAAATCCGATCAAGCGCATGCATCTTTCCTTCAAAATCAGAGGTGAGCACTTCGACGGCGCAGCCCTCATTTTCTTTTCGCACCTCTTGGATGATCTTAGCAATATGAGAGGCTCCCTGATCTTCTAAATCGTCCCGAGCGACCATGGTGATCACCACATGCCGAAGACCAAGCTCTTTTACAGAGAGCGCGATCCGACTTGGCTCATCTTCTTCGAGCCCTTTGGGCGTTTTCGAGAAGTCGATATCACAGAAGCCGCAATTGCGCGTGCACTCTTTGCCCATCGCTAAAAAGGTGGCTGTTTTTTTCGAGTAGCACTCGAACCGATTGGGGCATTTGGCCTCTTCGCACACGGTATTGAGCCGGTATTTTTTGAGAAGGTCGCCCGTCTTTTGCAGCTCTCCCCCCTTCGGCAAATTCCGATGGAGCCAAGAGGGAAATCGCCCCCGTGTCTCTTCTTCGGGGCTATCGGGAAGGATGTTGAGTTTGTAGTTCATCGTTTTGCTCTTGGGGGCATGTGGATCGGAGTGTCATTGGCAATCAGCGCCGCTTCCATCCATGCTTCAGCCATGGTCGGATGAGCGTGAATGGTGTCACTGATGCACTCAACTGTTAGCTCATTGTGAATCGCAAGCGCCATCTCAGCAATCAGGGTTGAGGCTCCGTGGCCCACCACCTGCGCTCCGAGAATTTGCCCCGTCTCTTTGTTGACTATTACCTCAGCAAACCCCTCTGTGTCAATGGTGGCAACAGCCTTTCCAAGCGCTTGAAACGGAAACTTCCCAATCTGCGCAGGAAGACCCGCTTCTTTGGCCTCTTCGAGCGTCATGCCCACAGTCGCTATCTCGGGGTGGGTGAAAATCACAGCGGGCACTGCATTATAATGCATCTGCATCTCTTTCCCAATGATGTTTGACGCTGCCACAATCCCTTGGTGAGAGGCTACGTGCGCAAGTAAAAACTGGCCTGTCACATCGCCAATAGCATAGATGCCAGGCACATTGGTCTGGAGTTTTTCATCCACGAGAATTTCTCCTTTTTGACCAACACACACTCCTGCCTGCTCAAGGCCCAACCCTTCGGAATTAACTTTCCGACCTACAGCAACAAGAGCAAGCTCAGCTTCAAAGGGCTCTTGATCTTTCAGCTTTATCTTTACTCCTTGCTCGCTATGATCGATTCCTTCAACAAAGACACCGGTCATTAAATCAATGCCTTTGTTTTTAAACGCAGCGCTCAGAGCATTGCCGACAGCTCTTCCTTGCAGGGAAAGAATCGAAGGCAGCGCCTCTAAGATAGTCACTTTCACGCCAAGCTCAGCGTAAAGAGAAGCAAACTCACACCCAATGTAACCCCCTCCGATGATCGCAAGACTCTTTGGCAGCTGGGTAAGCTCTAAAACAGAGGTCGAATTCAAGATGCGGGTGTGATCACAAGGAAATGCCGGGATATCGAGCGGCTCAGATCCCGTTGCGATAATAGCACTTTCCGCTTCTAAGATAGCGTTGTCTTGACCGACCACTTTGATCTCTCGAGGATTGAGGAACGTCCCCTTCCCATTAAAAATTTCAATTTTGTTCGACTTAACTAGGCCGCCAAGGCTGGAGCGCATTTTTTGAACGACATCATCTTTACGCATCTTCATCTTCAAAAAGTCGACGGTCACATGCCCTGTCGTGATGCCATACTCTTCGGCCATTTTGACCTTATGTAGTACTTCGGCATTCGCCAGTAGAGTCTTTGTTGGAATGCAACCTACATTGAGACACGTCCCACCTAGATAACTTTTTTCTACAAGGGCCACTGAGCGCCCTTCCTGAGCTGCCTTAATCGCTGCGACATAGCCCCCTGGGCCCGCGCCGATCACTACGAGATCAAATTTCTTTTTTTCCATGGGTTTTCCTATTCTATTGGGGTATACTGAGGATACCACTTTCTTCCAGAGAATGCAAATGAGACTCTTGGTTTCTTTCTGGTAAAATTAAGATATAGTTTGGTAGCATAGCTTTTCACATAATCCATTTTTAGGGGATCACATAGTGAAAAAACTACTCTTTCCCTTATTTCTTATTTCCTCTCCCCTCTTTTCAAAGAGACCTTCACATTTGAACCCGGGACTGCTACCTAATCCCCGAGCAAGAAGTTTTTTTAAAGATCTAGATTTGAAGATGCGCGACGAGGCCAACTCATATGAGTTGGGTACAGCAAAGCTATCAACGATGTATTCTTCGCTTGAGCGATTTTTGATGAAATCGTGACAAATGGTAAACACCATCAACCAAACCGACTCTGGGATATTATGAATTCTGCAAATAATTCTACTATGACAGAGCAAGGAAGAAAAGAACTTGCCAGATAGCGCAATCAGCCGAGTGAGTTTGTAGTTGCCCTGGAAGTAGAGAGCTGAAATCAAAACAAAAGCGATTACTTCAGCATGTGACATCTTTGCTTGAGGGTGTGTGTGTTGCATAACTTTTGTCTATGGAATTCGATGCAAAAATACGCAGCTCTAGTTCACATTTCTTGCAAAGCTAAATTTAAGAAACCGGCTTTTTTATCCAATTTCCCACTGGCAAAATTTACGCTATTTGTGCAAGATTGGCATCATGGTAGCAAAAGAGAAAGAAAAGCTATGCATCCAGTGTGAAGGGAGGATTCCTTTAAGCGCTCAAACATGCCCTTACTGCGCCTCTGAGCAAGGCGCTGGGAGGAGAAGCTTCTACAGTCCACTTTTTCAAGATCAGTCGCTCCAAGATAGCCTCACGTCTCTCTATACTCCCCCCTATCAAGGGAAACACCCCCAATTTGGAACAATTCCAGAAAGTCACGAATCGTCCTTTGAGCCAGAAGAAAGCCAAGCTCCCTCATCTCAACAAGAGTTTGCCTTTGGAGCTCCTCCCATATACGAAGAAGCGCCTATCTATAAAGATGTCACCCCTCCTCGAGAAGAAGAACTCCTCTATCAAGATCCATCCTCAGTGGAGGAAGAAGTACCAACGCAAAGCAGCCTTTGGCCCTCTCTGTTTTTGATGTTTGGGATCTATCTGTTCATCATTGGATTCATGCAAATGGCTTTTAGCCAACAGGGCGTTCTAAAGATGGAATGGAATGCACGCTACTGGTTTTGCTACTTGCTTTTATCTGCGCCCTTATTGTTTTTTGGTTGGAAGCGTTTAAAAACTCTCACAGGTTGAGTTTTTCATATATGAATCCTTACTAAAGGTGGCGTCGGTGGACTCATTGCCACACTCTCAGCTGCCTGAAGTCTTTGCGAACCCCCTATTCCTACATGAATTTTTGTTACTGCTGGCGTCTTAGGCAGACTTGTTACCACATCATCTAGAGGTGCGTTTACAGTAACTCCCTTGTTCTCTTTATCTCCTTCTATTGGATGCCATCTGACAGGCATTGGCGTCGCCTTTACCTTATGTGCTTTTTGCTTCTTATTACCTAACAAAGTCTTATCTACTATGAACTGTACTTTTTTCACCTGGCCCCCATTTTGCTTAAGCGCAGTGCGGTTTTCAAATGCGGTTTTTTTTGCACTATCAGCCAAGTCGCTCCTCTCAAGTTCTAGAGGGAGCGGACTTGGCAGCTCGTCGACTGAGCCCTGATCACTTGCATCTGGAGCTTGAGATACCAACTCAGGATCTTTGATAAGGTCTATACATTGAGGTGTGAGTGGGGTTTCTCCTTCTAGATCTAAGCTTCTGACCGAACGTTCCTCCCTTTGGGGGCTAGTCGGTTCCGATTTCAAGATTGGGGATAAACTCAGTGAAAGACTCGCTCTTTGCGCTTCTACATGAAACGCACTAGGAGGACTCTCGGCGCAAACCTCTACATGCCCAACAAACAACCTTCTGCGTACAGAAGGAGAAGGAGTATTTTGAGCCTCGACTTCATTGCCTTCCTCTTCAGAGGAAGCATCGGAAGAATCATCACTTTGACTCTGCGCAAGAGTTGATAAGATTTCTACCGCGATGTTTCGAACCGAAGCGTCTCGATGGTTATTGAGTAAACTTAGAACTGTTTCAATGCAAGAAAACTCTTGATCCTTCTCTATAAGGTCATCAAAAATGAAACGAATTTTCACAATAAATGACCAATTGATCGGCTCACTTAGCGCCAATGACAGCATTGATGCTAAGTGACAACGGACTAGATCAAATCCCTGATCTTGCTTGACCAATCTTCTTAGGGCATCAAGCACCTTGGCAACGCCTTTTTCTTTTGCGTAGTCTCCAAAATGATCAAAGGCCTTGAATATCTCACCCACTTTCTCAGCCACCTCTTCAAGGGCCCATCCATTGGTTGCAAAAACCTCATATAGGTCGAGCAATCTCAAAAGGATATCCTCGGTATTCTGTCTGAAAAGACGACTACGATCATCTTTGATTTCAGCTACATGGAACCGATGATAGTTGCGGGCCTGTTTTAAAATAGCCTCAGATTCTTGCCTTCTAAGAGGAGATCTCGCTCGCATAATCAAACCATCGAGGGTTTCTATCGCTTTAGCTGGATCGAGATATGGATTCGACGGTGATACTGGTACAGCCTCTTCTCTTAGACAAAACAGTAAAAACATAAGCCTCCTCAAAAAAAACAGAGATCAAATTCTAACGGAAAAATCCTTTTAAAGAAACTTTTTTATGCCATCCGGGAGGTTAGAGGGTCTTTCGAAATTGCTTTTAAGCACGGAATTTTATGGTTTTTTGTCCCAATATTTGGCGGAGAATGGATACATTCAGCGGAATTTGAGCCAGATATTAGGGTGAAAAAAGGAAAAATTCTCCGCCGAAATGAATTTTCAAACACCCTCTAAGAGAGTGTTTGAAAATTTAAGAGCATAATACATAGCGCCTTAACATCGTTTTTGTCATGGAAAGATAAATCATCACTTCACTTGTTTTTGGCAAGTAT
>Ga0180437_10000818_pt1 | contig 56295 bp, 61 predicted proteins | sample SS_ome_4_FD_132410 | JGI IMG/M metagenome (GOLD analysis project Ga0180437, IMG submission 132410) | Hypersaline lake sediment archaeal communities from the Salton Sea, California, USA - SS_3_D_1 metaG | ecosystem: Environmental > Aquatic > Non-marine Saline and Alkaline > Hypersaline >...
ATCGCCTCCATCCATATGCACAGTCTTTCGTTTTACATCTTATCATTCTACTGACTAAAGTGTGTAAATGAATATCCTTCTTAGAACATGGGGTGAAATCTTGTTCCTTATCGAAGAAGAAGATTTACAACCAACTCATCTCACCGCAATCTCTATAAACTGAAGACGGACAGATGGCGTTTTGTGGGCCAGTGGCTAAGCCAGGTATAGCGACAGTACACTCAGAACTCCTCTGATGTGTTGAAGCTCTTAACTTGTTGGTCGAGGGTTCTGGCATGCTGACTTCCAGCAGGTCGCCCAAAAATCCCTCCTGGCCCGCCATTTTGCATACTTTTCCTACACCTTGCTGTGAAATCAGACCTTAATTTCGATTTTTTAATAGATATGTAAATGAGGTTTCTTTCATGTTAAATGATAATGGAATTCATGTTTTCTTTTCCTCAAAAACAATTGGAGTCTTCACAGGAAGAGAAGGCATGATACATGTTTGCCATACATGCGATAGGAATTTTGGAATTCAGAATGAATATGAACAAGTTATACCCACTGAAATAATGGCGTTAGTTTTTTCAGCCGAATTAGCTTCACAGGAGCTAGGAGTCAATCTTAGACTAATAGATATCAATCGCTTGAACTTGATCCAAAGAATGAAAGAAAAGATGAACGGAAAACCCATCCCCCGGATAAGTGTTGGAGAGGAGTTCATTTCTGGTAATCCAACAAAAGATGAGATAATTGCACTCTATCACAGTTCTTACGATACCCCAGATAGCTCTTAGTTATCTGGATGATGCAAATCCCTCCTGGCCTGCCATCTTGATTTTATGGATTTCTGAAGATATATACTCCCCAGCTGATAGTATCTCTACCCCATTTTAGGTAAATCTCTTTTGCAGTCTTTGCTTTCTCGAGAAGCTCCTGATTATCGGGATCCTCCGTATGCGACTGAATGTAATTGTCAACAGCCCACCACTGAAGAGTTTCATAGTGATCCCAATCATCTTTGTTAGACATAAGTGTATAGAGGCATGTGAGTCCCATTTCTTCACCTTGATACACATTATCTTCATGCGGTCGAAAAGAACTACGAGTCATTTTTGTCACCTCAAGATATTCAGTATCAGGCTCCTTCAAACGAAAAGGTTCACCAACAATCACAAGACCTCCAGATTTTGTCATCTGTTTGAGTGCTTTCAATGTTCCAGCATAATTTTCAAAGACCCAGCTTGCTCCCAAACACATTGCAACATCAAATAGTTCTCCGGATTCAGGTCGATACTTAGCACCATCCAACTCAATGAAGGTTAAATCGGATTCAGGAACTCTCTTGAGATGTTTCTTCATACAATCATTGATACAAAATGGAGATAGCTCAACTCCCACCCCTGAAATTCCATATTTCTCTGCTAGTCTGACTAGGACTTCTCCTTTTCCACACGCGATATCAAGAATTCGAGTATCTTTTGGTAGGTTGAGAAGTTGACAGAATCGTTCGAATTTCTCTTTACTCATTGGATTACAGAGTACATGATGCTTGTGTGTAATGTCAAAATACTTCCATTTGTCCATTTACATCAACTCCATACCTGTTGACTCGAAGATATTAACTATTTGGGGATTCAAATCCCCCCTGACCCGCCATAATGTTCCACATCTATTCATCCTTTCAAGTAAACACCTATAGGCGGCTTTTTTGTTTCAAGAATCTATGAGTCTCTCTCTCAAAAAAGGGGTTAGTTTTGGTATAACATCAGGAGTCATTACAACACTAGGAATGATTGTTGGTGTAAATGCGAGTACAAGTTCTCGTTTGGCTGTTATTGCAGCAATTGTAGCAATAGCTATAGCTGATGCTTTCTCTGACGCTGTTGCAATGCATGTTTCCGAGGAGTCCGAAGGGATTCATTCAAGAAAAGATGTTTGGGAAGCCACATTGGCCACTTTTCTGGCGAAATTCATTTTTGCTTTGACTTTTGTGATTCCAGTTTGGTTCTTATCACTTGAAATAGCAGTAATAGTAGATATCGTCTGGGGGCTCCTTATTATGACCGTGTTCAATATCTTCTTGGCTCGCTCACAGGAAGAAAGCGTGTTAAAAGTAGTGGTTGAACATATTGCAATTGCTATCGTCGTTATTTCAATCACATTCATAGTAGGATCTTTTCTATCTACAATTACTTAGGAATTATAATTGCATGGCTATCTTTGCCTTCAAATCCCCCCTGACCCGCGATTATCTTTTCAACAGACATATCTGCAAAATAAGTGAAGAACATTCATTCTCAAGGAGGAGAAACAGATGGATCAAGAAGAAGCAATCCAATTCTTCAGAAAAGACCATCAAAAATTGGAAGACGTAGTATCGAAACTGACTGAATTTCAAATGAAAACTCACAAAATCCAGGGAAGTTGGACTGTAAAAGATATTATTGCACACATTTCGGCTTGGAATTGGGAGATTATTTTGCAAGCTGAGCTTGTTCTATCAGGAAAAAAACCATGGTACACATACAAAACGGAAGCTGATTTCAATAAGGAAGCTGTGAAAAGTCGTGAGTCTTGGTCCCTTGAGAAGATTATCTCAGAGTGGCATGAATCATTTGACACTCTAATATCAAAACTCGAGAGTTTCTCAGCAGAGGAATGGAATTTCGAGCTTGATGATGAATGGCCTGAGGGGGGCAAGGTTAGCGTTTCTTCAGTCTTTGGATACCGATACCATGGCGAGGGGCACGAAGGTGGACATGCAAAGATAATCCGCGACTATTTCGAGCTTTCATAATTTCATCTCATCAGCGATTTTCAAATCCCTCCTGACTCGCCACTCTTACCCTTGTTTCCTTAGTTGTAACTGAATATTCAATCAATCTATAGCAAGAAAAGGGGGCATCGGGCAGACACCCCCATTTAGGATGAAGTTTTTTTTGGAAACGTCGTCTAGTCTGCATGACGCATTGTTGTATAGGCATCGATGATGCGCCACAGACCATGCACGACCACGAACGCCAGTACGCTCCATGTAATCATATTCGCATAGGTGCTGGATGAGATTAGTGTGCCACCAACCTCATAGATGTAAGGTATGAAAGCAAAGATCAAGATTATTTCCAAGATTCCCATGATTAACTGACCCACAAAGCGTGGTTTTGCTACGCCTTTTTTCATTGTATTAGAAACTCTCCCAAAGTTTGCAGAGTCACATCATATCTAGTATTTAACTCATACTTCGGGTTTCTAGGTCATTCAGTCAATAAAACTGCGATGATTCAAATTCCTTCTGGTCCGCCATTGTGTATATTTTTCCTACATCTTGCTTGGAAATCAGACCTTATCTTCAGAATTCTAAAATAAGAAACGATTGGGGTCTGTTCATGTCTGTTGGGTTTAGTATTCGTGTCTTTTTCTCATCCAAAACAGTAGGCGGGTTCAAGGGACGTCAGGGTATGCAGCCAGTCTGCCATTCATGTGACAAGAAACTTGGAATGACTAACGAATTAACGGAAGTTATTCCTCCAGATGCAATGAATCTGGTATTTTCAGCCAAACTTGCAGCAAAGGATCTTGGAATCGACATCGAACTGATTGATATTAATCGATTACCCCTAGTTCAAAGAATGAATGAAAAACTGAATGGGAAACCCGTTCCACGAATAGGCGTAGGAGAGAGATTCATCACAGGAACACCCACAAAAGATGAGATAATTACACTCTATCACCATGTCTGTGTTGACCAAGATGAACTCTAATTCTCTTAAAAATAACAAATCACTTCATACATACAGTCTTAGAAACTCAATTGTCCTCCTAAAAGCAAATTCTGCAGATGACTGGTGATATGCCTTAATTACATCTTCTTCAAGAAATCAATGCATTTTGCCTTTCTAAGTATGGAATTCATCCACCATGCATGTATCAGCAGAACTCCCCCTTTTGCCTTATTATTTGGTTTTGATAGTCACCCATTCAGAACATCAATATCAATGATTAAATCGGATACGGTTTTCGAGTCCTCTTTTTCCAGACCTTTTCATTAGTTTGATAGTTTCCCAAGTTGTGAAATTACTTCTTCAGCTTCATTCATTATTCTATCCAGCAGTTCCTTCACGGTGGGAATATCTCTGATTAGGCCTACACCCTGGCCACAACTTACAATACCAATGTCAAGGTCTCCGTTCCTATACATCTCTTGTGCCTTCTCTCCAGATGCTGCCTGGATGAGAGCAAACAAGGGAGCTTTTTGAGATTCTAGTTCAAGAAGATGCTGTGCTGCTTTATTATTCCATATTCTGTGAGTGTTTCCAACAGAACGCAGAGCTAGAACGGTATCGGTTTCAACAGCTTGAATAAATGCTTGCTTAAGATTATCGTGAATGGGACACTCTTTTGTGGCCATCAGCCTAGTACCCATGATCACTCCATCAGCACCCAGTGCCAAGGCTGCGGCAACACCTCTACCATCCGTCACACCACCCCCTGCAATCACAGGGACATCGAGAGCATCCACTACAGATGGAACCATTACCATTGTCCCAATATCTAATACTCCAGTAGCTCCGCCATTCTCATATCCGACCACCGTGACTATATCGGCACCTAGAGAAGCTCCTTTTTTCGCATATCTGACTCCAGCACATTTATGAATCCAGATGACCCCGCTGCTCTTGAATTTTGGAACCAAGTCCTCTGGCGCCTTGTGGCCACTTGTTTCAATGATCTTGACTCCCTCATCCAATGTGGCATCCACATAGTCTTCCAGCTTTTCTTGAGGCATCAATGCGGGAAACAGATTGATGTTCACTGCAAATGGTTGGTCTGTGAGAGATTGTGTCCTCTTGATTGCATCACGCAAATCATCAGGTGTCTTGTAATTTGCACTTGCCAGTACAGCACAGGCACCAGCATTGCTGGCTGCAGCAGTAAACTCGGGATTAGAAATTCTTGCCATAGTCCCTGCTATGATTGGGTACTTGCATCCCAACATTTCAGTTACTCTTGTCTTTATCATTTAGCTCACTCACATCTTTTGACCATTGAACAGATTCTCACATAAATTACATCATCAGGTGAAACACCCACTACAAAACCTTACTGCTATTGAGTAGTTCAAATTCCTCCTGACCTTCACCTCGGCTGAAGATTGTGCTCTGATTAATTGTGTTTCTAGAAACGCAAAACGCGGTAGGATACTTTTCTTCACTCATACCAGATCGTAGAAAAACTTCCCATCTTTGTAGATGGTTCCATCTCCTGCAAGCACTTCTCCAGTATGCATGTCCTTAATCATGTCAACATGAATAGCACTCTCATTTGTTCCATTGCATTCTTTGAGAGCCATCCCAAGAGCACAATGAATCGTGCCCCACATTTTCTCATCGAAGAGCATATTCATGGTATACTTCGTGATTCCCTTGTTCATCCCGAAGGCAATCTCTCCGAGCTTTTTTGCGCCTTCATCCGCCTCGATGATTGCTTTGAGTGTCTGTTCCCCTTGACCTGCTGAATAATCCACTACTCTCCCTCTCTCAAACACTAGTCTGACATTTTCAATGATTTTCCCTTGATAAATGAAGGGTATGTCAAACCATATTCTCCCTTCAACCGTATCCTCCACAGGTGAGGTATACACCTCTCCACATGGCATATTGTTCTTACCATCAGCCACGACCCAGATCCTTCCACTCGTTTCGGCAAAGAGGTCAGTATCTTTTCCCAATATTCGGATATTCTTGTATGAATCAAGTCGTTCCCTTAGCACCGACATGTTTTGTGATGCGTCTTTCCAATCTATGAGAATGGAATCATACACAAAGTCTCTATATTCTTCTAGTGTCATATTTGCTTGGTATGCTAATGCTTCACAGGGATGTACTGTATCGCACCACCTCTTTGCCAGTGCCATATCTAGGATTGGCTTTCTAGTTCTGCTTCGCGCGATGAGTTTCTCTGGATTCACGCTTGAGAGTGTCATAGTGTCAATCGGTGCTTCAATTCCAATTATCACATCACACTCATCCACGGCTCTCGCAAAATGTCGGGGATAGAGACTGATTGTCTGTTCTTCAGCATTGAGAAGATACGCTTTAGCCATCTCATCGCTCTCCATGGAAACCATGCAGCTAGCCCCCTTCCTTGCCACCTCTGCAGAGATTGCAATTACCAACTCGTGTGCGTTTGGAGGTGCACGAACCAAGACCATCTCCCCCCTCTTTACATGAGTGCTCCAGTTCACGAGAACTCGGGCGTGTTCAATTACTCTATCATCCACTGTTCATCCCACCTTCTGCATCATCTCTAGTGATTCAAGTTTTAGACATATAGCATTCTACAGTGTGCAAAGGAGTATGCAAACAAATGTATTTATTTATGCATACAATTGTATACGTCTGTGGAAACCATGAGCACAACAAAAAGCATCAAAGCAATCGTAATACTTGTACTCTATGCTGTCGCGTTGGCAGTAGGTGTCTTTGGGGTTGTGATTCCATTCATCACTCCAACAATCACGGCTGATACAACTATGAATCTCTTTGGCATTGCTATCTTTTGTCTTGGTCTCGCAGGTATCATGTCTAGGGAATCATAGGACTATACGAAGGGTCTGAACATCGTTGATAGTTTATCAGGGCTAAATCTAGCAAGACCAACCCTGCCTTTTTGCATTTTAATGAACCACCGACAAAAGTCGGTACAGTCGGTTATCGGTACAAAGATTATCCTTTTTTTTTGGGTGCTAGTCTAGTTGGTGATAGATATGACTTGCACAACAAAACAACAGATATTCACACACTCAGAAGCATCTGAACCTTTTGAGCGTGAGGAAAAGATCAGGTCAATAGTAGTTGATGCCTATGATGAAGAAGCTAGACGATATCAACAATACTTGGCACAACAAGAGGCTTTTCGGCAGCTCGAGAAGAGAAAGACTCAAGCTCTGGCATCAAGCCACAGAATATCCTTCTTCAGATGATATACGGGGGCGCTCAACGATGATAGCGTTTCTTACACTATTACGACCACTAGCGCCTCTCTCTTTTTCTTAGCTGGAGAACGCATATTCTATTCCTAAACAAGAGCCATAGCATCTTTTCGATCCTTAGGAACTCGTCTAAATAACTGGATGTGTGGAATCAGTGCAGTGATGATCTTGTTCTCTGCCTTTTTCAGATGTTCCAAGAAGGTGGTTCTCGATATCTTCTCCTTGGACGCAATAGTCTGAAGATCCGCTCCTCGTGGAAACCTGAAGTATCCCTGTGCGTATGCAGTTAAAAGAGCATGTACCTGTTTCTCCGTTAGTCCAGAGAACAATGCATCTGTTGTGAGTGTTAGAGAGCTTGCAATATAACCATCGAAGGGTTTCTTTCTCAGAATCTCCACCTCAAAACCATCCTCTCCTAGTTTTCCAAGGAGTTTCTTGACACTCTCATGTCTGAACCCAATCAACCTGAGGTGTTCCCATCCCTTCTCATAGGCAATCGGCGGTATCAGGAGAAGAGTGGGGTCCTTGAGGTAGTTCTGTACTGTGCCTGGTCCTCCGCATGCACACATTCTAGTTATGACGTGAGTGTTTCCTCCATTGTGTATCTCATCAACGATTTCAACCACTTTTGTAAAATCGTCACGTATTTCTCTATAGTCCTCTTGTTTCTGTAGGACCAGTTCCATGACATCATACTTGTCATTGCACCATTGAAAGATCTTGACTGAAGGATTGTCCCTTGTGATTCGCCCGAATGGATTCTCATACCGTGCTCTGAAAACAATCTCAAATAATGGCATACTCAATCCTGTGGCATTGAGCATATATGAACTCTACCGACATATGTCGGTTGGCTTCCAGATAAAACGACACATGTCTACACGCGACGTTGACAATCAGAACAGAGCCCGCGCACCTCAAAGCTATAACTCAGTACTTGAAATCCTGATTTCTCATCCAAGTTCGACACTATCTGGTCCATGGAAACACTATTGAAATCTTCCACTTTTCCGCATTTGTTACATACGAGGTTTATGTGAAACTCAGTGTCAGGATCATAGCGGGCCGACCCATCTCTGAGCCCCATCTCCCTGACCAATCCAATATCCGAGAATAGCTGTAGTGTCTTGTAAACTGTTGCTAGGCTGATTGAGGGGTCTGTCTTTGTTGCATACTCATGGATCTCCAACACACTCGGGTGAGAACCAGCTTTCCAGAGCGCCTCATAGATTACCACCCTCTGCGGAGTCGCTCGGAAGCCATTCTTCCTGATAGTATCAGCTATCGCATCTCTGGATGATATCATGTTGACATTGGTTTCATGTCTCTTCAAATAAAGTTATTCCTAGTTACAAAATTTTACTAATTAATAATAAGACTTAAATAATAATTATTATTGATAATTTCCCACACATGATGAAAATTCTTGGAGAATGTCATAATGGAAGAAACTCAAGTTGAGAAACGGATGCTCCTCATTGGAGAGGAAGCTCCAGATTTTGAGGCTGTAACAACAGATGGTATAATCAAGTTCAGTGAATGGGCCAAGGGCAGCTGGGTCATTCTGTTCAGTCATCCTGCTGACTTCACACCAGTCTGTACTACTGAGTTCATAGGGTTCACAGAGATCTACCCAGAACTTCAGAAACGTGGCGTGAAGCTGATGGGACTTAGCATTGACAGTATCTACTCTCACATATCTTGGATAAGTACGATTAAGGAGAAGTTCGGGGTAGAGATCCCATTCCCAATAATCGAGGACCTCAGTATGTCCGTTGCTAAGAAATATGGTATGATTCATCCGGCTCAGAGTGGTACTGCTGCAGTACGAGCAGTCTTCTTCATCGATCCAGAGTTCAAGCTAAGAGCTCTGATATACTACCCCCTGAGCAATGGACGCAACATGGCAGAGATTCTCCGTGTCATTGATGCATTCCAGACCTCTGACAAGCACAAGGTTGCCACTCCAGCCAACTGGAAACCTGGTGACAAAGTGATTGTACCACCTCCGAAGACAAAGGCTGGTGCAGAGAAACGCCTCCAGGAAGGTTATGACTGCACTGACTGGTGGTTCTGTAAGAAGGAACTCTAATTACGAAAACCGACTCGAGAGGGGGTTCTACCCCTCTCTTCTTTTGTATTGTTCTATATCTTAGTATTAGTTTGATATGGTTTAGAACACGTGTTCCAGCAGTTCTCTAATCTCTGAGAAGAGATAACTCATCAGATTTTAATCAATTCATAATCAATACGTCAAAATCTTATAATTATCATATAGATATCTATATGATAATTGAACCAATTTATATCGAGGAGTTGTGTACGAGGTCGGTACATAAATGGAGGAGATAGTTTGGTCTTTAATCCCCTACCTGGCCTAGAGATTGTCTGGGATATTGTAGCATTTATCATCTCGTTCATCGTGATATTAATGCTTGTCCAGATCAATGCAAGAATTGAGAAGAGCGGTGCTTTCTCAACAGTTGTAACACGGAAAGTCATTCACACATTTGCGGCACCTCTCTGGGTGCTGACTTGGATTCTGTTTTCCGGTAGTATATTCAGTCGCTGGCTAGCCATCATAGTCCCTCTGATATTTGTCCTTCAATTCGTGATGATTGGAACTGGGAAAAGTAAGAATGAGGACTTTGTGCGCTCAATGTCCAGAAGCGGTGACCCCCGAGAGCTCCTTGGCGGAACACTGTATTATGCGTTTTTGATGGTGGTCGTAGGCATTCTCTGGTTCTATGTTCCTGCTGATGGTAACCTTGCTAATGCTACCCCACTGGCGCTCATTGTCTTTGGTTGTCTGGCTGGAGGTGACGGGTTCGCGGATGTCATAGGACGTAAGTATGGAGGTGACAGGAAATTCGGCATCGGAGGTGCTGAGAAGACCGTTGCTGGTGTGATTGGGATGTTCATTGGATCATTCCTCTTCAGCTTCGTTCTGGTGTTTCTGTTCTCCATCGAGGTGACAGCCTTCTCAGTCATCGATCTGTTGATACCCATCCTAGTAGTGAGTCTTGTGGCTACTATTGTTGAGGCAATAACACCCAAGGGTCTAGACAACCTGACCATCACCATTGCAGCCATCATCATGGTACTCTTACTGCCATTCATCGGGCTCTTTTGGCCATTCCCGATGTTCAGTCTGTTCTAGTCACTATGGTGTTATACAATGGTCCAAGAACTCACTGTCCTCAAGCTCGGAGGCTCATTGCTGACCGACAAGACGAAGCCATACACCTACAGAGAGGAGATATTACATTCTGTGGCCCGAGAGATTGGAGAATGCCTCCAGGAGGGACTCATAAAGCCTCTTGTGCTGCTACATGGGGTGGGTTCCTACGGACATCCACCAGTCCTCGAACACAAGCTCCACAAGGGGTTCCTGGGACCTGAACAACTCCTGCCTCTTTCCAAGACCCAAGAGAGCGTAGCGATCCTGAGACACATCATTGTCAGGGCACTCCAGGACGCAGGGATACCAGTGTGCTTGATGTATCCCTCCTCGATGGCGACCTCGGAGAAGATGCAGATGACTAGCTACTTCTTGGATCCATTGAAGGGCTTTGCGTCAGTAGGTATGATCCCACTATTGGGCGGGGACATTCTTATTGACTCAGTTATGGGTTGGAGTGTAGGCAGTGGAGATCAACTTGCAGTCATCATTGCAAAGGAGCTGGGTGCCAAACGGCTACTGTTTGCATCTGATGTAGCTGGAATCTATGAGCATGATCCAAAGATAAAACCCGACGCAGTTCCCATAGACTCGATTAATCTAAACGACCTTGAAACGACACTAAAGAGAATGGGTGCATCATCCATAGATGACGCAAGCGGAGCAATGAAGGGAAAGATCGTGTCCATAATTGCAGCCAAGCAGCTCATTAAGGATGGTCTTGAGGTCGGACTGCTCTCAATGATGGAATATGGCTCACTGAAGGCCTTCCTAAGGAATGACAGGTGTCAGTGTACCCGAGTTGTCGTTGAATAGCTTCAATTGTGGGGCTCTTCTGAGTCCCACATGCCTACTTTTTTTGTCTATCAATCAAACTCTGATAAATTGATACCAACTGTCTTGCATGCTCTCTTATATCGTACCTCTGGACAGACCTGAGCGCGTTCTGTGCAATCTGCCTTCTGAGCTCTCTGTCTGACAAGAGAGAATCCACCGCATCAGCTAACGCATTCACGTCATCTGGTGGTACTGTGATCCCATCATGGTTTGGTTGGATTATCTCTCGTGGACCAAACACATTCGTGCTTATTACGGGGACTCCGCATGCCATGGCCTCAACGATTGAGAGCCCAAATGGCTCCTGTCGTGAGGGATAGAGGAAGATTTTGCTCTTGTTGATCAAGATTGGGACATCATCTGCTTTCACCACTCCCTTGTAGTCTATCATTGATGAAACGTTTCTTCTCTCAAACTCATTGAAGAGCCAACCCTTGAGAGAGCCTTCCCCAGTCATCATCATCCTTAGTCCCGGAAATCTTGGTTTGAGAATGGATAACATCTCTGGAAACAGATCAACAGACTTCATTGCTTCCAAGCGTCCCATGAATGCCAAGTCCCACTGTTTTTCTATTTCCCGCAGAGGTCTGAATGTGGTCAAATCAATTCCACTATATACTACACGTATTTTATCCCGAGCAGATGAATTGAGATACCTCCTGAGTGCTTCTGCAACATTCTCGCTCACTGCAAGAACAAGATCAAAATCAAAGTCTGAGGCAAACTCGTCATAATCAGTTGACTCTCGTCCGTCTGGAAGGATGATAGACTTAGGCAACCCATGAATGGTCACAATCACGGGTATCCCCAGACGGCTTGATAGACGTAATCTCTTGATTACCTTGTTGAAGATTATGTATATACTATGAGCATGGACTATGTCTGGTTGAAGCTCTTCGATGAGTCCAGCAAGCTGTTCTTCAATTAAATCCACATTTTCTGCGATGTCCGAGGGTTTGAACAGCTTTCCAGCAGCTTCTAATCTCTCCTCCTCTGGCAGTGTGTAAAACTCCCACTTTCGAGCCTCAAGCAGGTTCCCCGGTAGGTGAAATATTGTGTAGTGTTGTTTTTTGACGGTGTCTGGGGCGTGCCGATTAGGTGACTGTGTGACAACATATGACACATGCCTTTTCTCAGCCATAGCCTTTGATAGATAGTGTATGATTGACTCATAGCCTCCAAGACCGGCAGGATTAAGGCTATCGCATAGATGCAGAATCTTCATCAGCACTACTCCGAAGTGGTCACAGAGTCATAGTGTGGACCATCTAATCTATCTAGCTGTTAAACATGATATGATTGTGTGTCTGGGGTTGATGAGGTGACTGATCCAGCGTGTATCGACCTACCTGTCCATGTCCGGGACCGTGATATTTTCCATGATGTGGAAGGTCGAGTGTTTGTGGTTCTTGGCTACATCCAACCTGCAGACAGGATTCTCTCTTTCCTCAAGTATGTTCCTGACCCCTCTGGTGAATGGTACTCTGCTACAACCAAGTACAAGAGGATGTTCTGGGGCAGCGTAGAGTCCACTGTTGAGGGCATGAGTTCCCTCCCTGCTGACTACATGATCGAGGACAGACACTTTGGTACTGAGCTGCTGCAGCCACCTCGGGAGAGTGTTGCCAAATACTTCAGTCCCGAACTCAGACTGAAGGAGATAATTGAGACCGGTCCCAAAGATCAGCTTGAGGACCTAGTAAAGCGTGGTGCAGACAAACTGAATGATACTCTAAGTATCCCATATGACCGCATTGGAGTTGCAGGAAGCATTCTGTGGAAGGGGCATAATCTCGAACGGTCAGACATCAATATGAACGTGTACGGGTTTGAGGAGTCGTGGAAACTTCATGAGAACTATGATTCACTCGTAGAAGAAGAGGAGGATACACGCCTACGTGACCTCTCGGACTGGAAACACGCTATGGCTCGAGTCCACGCTCGAGTCCCCACCATGAGGTCAGATGATTTACAGAATCTCTTCGCCCGTCGTCAGGCACTATGCCTTGATGATGTCTGTATTGGAATCACACCTATCCTCCTCCCCGGAGAAGCACCCATTGCCCACAGTAGTGAGTCCTACACCGCAATATCTTCCACTCCTCTGACAGTCAAATTTGAGATTGAGGGAGCAGACTTTGGTATTTTTCATCCAGCAATCTATGAGGGGGCGTCAGGTCCTCATGATATGATTGGTGGAGAATCTGTGAGTCGCATCATGGTGTATGATGGTGCCTTCGGTGGTCTTCTCAGAACAGGCGACCAGGTAGAGGTCACAGGAACTCTCCAGAGGGTGGTACCAACAGGTGTAACTTCTCCCTTCTACCAGATTATGGTCGGTACCAAATCTGGTGCTGGAAAGGAATACATCCGCTTGGTCACAGAATAATCACAAGTGTCTTAGGTCTGGACATACTCCCTCAAGATGATGTCATCAAAAAAGCCCTTCCTGAAGGTTGTTGTTAACGAGGGAGAGCGAGTTAGGAGAATCCTACTCGAGCATGACCTCCTCGATGTGGACTATACAATACTCTCACAGGATGGAGCACTCTTTCTGCCTCTCCGTCACGAGCTCGTGGACGGGTCACTGGATGAAGTTCTTGGATATACTAGTTACGAGCTGGGAGAGATGGAGTTTGAACCTGTTCCTAGCAGTCCGAGGAATCTGGTGGAAGCCCTTCAGGACCACCTCAGTCTTGAGGATCTCGAGCTTGTTCCACGGGCATATGACCTCATTGGAGATATTGCAGTCCTAGAGATACCAGATGAGCTGTCTGATCATAAGGAGACAATCGGTCAAGTATTTCATCGTCTTCACAAGAACTTCTCTACAGTCCTATCAAAGAAGGGTGCAATCTCAGGAACAACCCGGGTCAGAGAGTATGAATGTCTGGCTGGCGAGGACAAGACCGAGACCATTCATATCGAGTATGGCTGTCGTCTAGCCGTTGACCTGTCAAAGGCCTATTTTAGTCCACGACTATTAGAAGAGCATAACAGAGTTGCCCAGCTCACGAAGGATGGTGAGTTTGTGGTGGATATGTTCTGCGGTGTTGGTCCCTTTCCAATCCATATCGCACGGCAGAGAATGGCTCACATTGTTGCTATAGACATCAATCCCGATGCAATCAATCTTCTCAGGAAGAGTATGGGGCTGAACAAACTCATTGGTTCAATTGAACCAATAGTCGGAGATGCTAGGGACTATTCTGAGAGTCGCATTGCTGACCGTGTAATAATGAATCACCCATCGGGTGCCTTTGACTTCGTTTCTGATGCATGTCGTATCTTGAAACCCCATGGTGTGATGCACTATTATGACTTCGTCGGGGGTGACAACCCTGAAGAGGCCATCAAAAACAGACTTTCTCGGCTCGTGGAAGCAGCAGGTCATTCGGTTGCCACAGTGAACCTTGTAAGAAGAGTGAGGGACAGTGCACCATATGAGTTTCAGATGGTTGTTGATGCAGTCATTGTGTGATGTAGATCAACTCACACTCCACGACTTCACTACTCCGTAGCTTTTCTATGAAATCTCTTCGTAGATCAGAAGCCGCTTTGTCTGCTCTCACCATGAGAGTTCTCCCACATTCGAAAGTGCTAGTCCGTGCGACCATGCTTGTAGAGTCCATGTAGGTGAGTCCAGGACTTCCAGTGCCTGTCACTTCTTCAGTAAGTCCTTTCACAGTCATCCTAAGGACAATCTTCGTAGTGGATAATGAGGCAAGTTTCTTGATTTTGGTACTTAATTGAAACAGAGATGTGTCCATGCGGACACCCACAATACAGGTGCCTCGTTTTGAGAGAACTGCCTCTGAGGTTAGCTCGATTGTGGTCTTGTGCTCTCCCATGATGTTCTCATGTCCATGGGCATTGAAACGGACTCTCTGCATGACAATCATAGTGCGCCCAATCCTTTTATGAATGCATAGCCTCTCTAACAGTGATTCACATGCCTGAGGAGCGCTTCAAGAAGGCAATCGATGACCTAGTGCGTCGTCTGCGAGCCAATGGTTACATCAAGACAGACGAGATGGAGCGTGCATTCAAAACAGTACCAAGGGAGGAGTTTGTCCGTCCTGACATGCGGAGTCACGCCTATCACGACTCTCCACTCCCAATTGGACTGGGTCAGACAATCTCTGCCCCACACATGTGTGTGATAATGTGCGAGGCGCTCAGATTGAAACCTGGTCTAAGAGTCCTGGAGGTGGGCGCAGGGTCAGGATACCATGCCGCACTCTGCGCAGAAATGGTTGCACCTCAGACAGCACAGAACCCTGGTCATGTCTACACAATTGAGATTGTCACTGGACTGATTGAGTTTGCGAGGGACAACCTTGAACGTAGCGGTTATGCTGACCGTGTCACACTCATTCATGCAGATGGCGGGATTGGACTGCCCGAACACGCACCCTTTGACAGAATACTAGTTGCTGCCGCCGCACCATCCATTCCTAGACCATTGATTGACCAGCTTGGACCTGGAGGTATTATGCTCATCCCTGTGGGTGGGCGGGGCTTCTTTCAAGAGCTCATGATGATGGAGAAGGATGAGGATGGTAGAGTAGTCGAAAGGCGTTGGGGTGGCGTCGCATTTGTTCCACTTACAGGTAAATACGGTCATTAGACTATGTTGCCATGTGTAAGGGTATGAGGGTAAGAGTCACTTTATCATCATCCTTGAGGTCGAGAGCATTTCTGATGTTGATTGGAGCAACGACTTCTAGGATTTCCTCACTGTGATGCGTACGTTGAGCGATGACGATTGCGGCTTCAAGCTTCTTGTTAACTTTCACTCGATAGCATATTACATCTCCAAAGGTACGCCCCTTATGGGTAAAGCCGCTCAACACAAGTGGTGGAGTATTCTTCATTCTACCAATGGCCTTACGTGAGTCATCATTAGTTATCTTCACATTCAATGTTCCAAGGTGCGGTTTGAAACCCAATGCTGCCCTCAGCTTTGATGAATAGACTTCTACATAGTACGCACCCTCACCCAAACCTGTGACCACAGATCCCTCGATTACAATCTCATCTTCAGGGGGAGTAAAGGCAATCTCTAGGTTTGATAGGACCCCTAAAAGGGCCCCTCTTCCCTTATCAGTTATCTGAAGAAGCAGTCCATCAGCTGTGTGTACTCTGTTCAAATAGCCCTGTTCCACACATTGGCTAATTCGTCTTGAGGCGGTCTGCTGACTGACCTTCATAATCTCTCCCAGCTCGCTTGTAGTTATTGTCGTCTTTCTGTGGATTGCGCCCTTGTTAGCTAATGAATAGAGTGTAAACCAGATATCCGGAATAATCATGATAATCAGTCCTTCAAACGTTCCCCAACACGGTCGAGTTTCTTCATTAACCTACTCTGCCCGACAGCTCTCGTGAGATCCCCGCGGGTTCGCTCTACAAGAGACCTCCCTACATCACACTTTCTCCTCAAATCAGGAATCAATGCATTGGGATAGTCGAATGTCTGCAGTTCCTCCAGGATTTCTTCCATGAACCCCAGGAGGGTTTCCGCCCTTTCAACATCATCGTGACGAAGAAGGTCCAGAGCAGCTCTTCTCAACTCTCCAACAGCATCTGCAAGCCCATTCAGGTATGCCCGAGTTGGGATCTCATACTCAGAAGGGGGGGTGAATCTATTATGCTCTAAGAGAGAGAGCAGATTCGCAGCTTCTGCAAGCTCCTGATAAGCCACATCAAGTCCTCTTGATTTCAATATGAAATCGCTGTCAGACATTCCCTGTATGGCTTCACTGATTATTTCACCTGCCTCAGTGATTAGGGACCTTGCATCATCGAACTCCCCACGATGAACCATCTTGATGGACTCACTACATTTACGGACAGCTTTGCGCCCAAGTGGGAGGGTCTTCTCACGAACCAAATCATCCTTGTCAATTTCAGACCGAAGCGGTGTGAGGATATCTGATAGTTTCATAATACTCAACCTCGAATCTGTCATAACTTCTTAATTTGTTTGCTGCGTGAAAGCAGCACAACACGGCTCTCAATCTGCTCATCCAGAAGGTGGTATCCAGTGAGAGTCGCGAGCTTCTCTGAAAAGGCACGAATTTCACGATGGGGCGGAGCATTGGTCTGGTCCAGACGAGCCCTTGACGAGCCCAAGTACATATACCCCTTCACCTCAACAAAATCTGGCTCGCCCATTTCGATGAGCTTCGAGTATTTCCTTGCATCATGCATGTTGCGATTTGCCACCATTGTGAGTCTGTTGACAGTCCTTGTCTTCAGAGAGCCCAGCAGTTCCTGAGATGTCAGAATTCTGTCCCATCCATCTCGTAACTCAGGTCTACAAAGTGTCTTGTAGGTGGGTTCATCAGGTGCAGCCAAGGTCAGATAGAGTTGTGTGGGAAGGGACATGGTCTGAAGTACATCTGGTCGAGTGCCATTTGTCACGAGGAACGATGTCATGCCTCTGTGATGAATCTCGTCAATTAGGTCACTGATCAGAGGGTGAAGAGTAGGTTCTCCAGCAAGTGAAATTGCTACATGCCTTGGGTTTCTCGCCTCCTTGTACATCCTTTCCTGAACCGAAGCCCCGGTTTCTGGATTGTACCCTCCAAGAGACCTCAGGTTTGCCATAAGCACCTCATCCATGAGCTGATCCACAGGAATGACATCCGACTCTGTAACATCTACCTGATTCCAGCTAACGCCAACATCGGCAGGTGTAATGCGCCAACAGAACTCGCAGTTTTGGGTACACTTGTCCACCACAGGTGTCATTTGTAGGCACCTATGAGATTGAATGCCATAGAACCGTTCTTTGTAGCATGAAGTATTGTGCAAAAGCGCTTTCTTTTGCCACTGACAGGCTTTGTAGGCACCTCTCTTACCGAGTAAATGATAGCCCTGTTTCTTGAGTCTTTCACTCAGTTCTGTTGGCATGTCAGAGTTCAAACTTGGTCGGGAGTTGGTCCGTCCTGTTTCTTATCAGGCTTTGGCAATGTCCAACTTCGTCTATGATTTGCTTGAAGACAGGTCTCTTGCCATGTCCTCCTGAGCGCTCCAAGAACCCGTCAGAAGCTTCTTTCTTGATAACTCACCAAGGAGTCTTCGACTCTCTGGATCAAGTTTCCCTGGTTCCTCATTTTGATAGGCGCTTCCAGGCAAAGGCATGAATACATGTCCATGCGTCTTTGCCCCCATCTCTGCTAGTGAATAGCACAAATCGATACTCTCGTGTAACTCCTTCGTGGTTTCCCCAGGCAGACCAAATATCATGTCCACATGCGGAATGAAACCACAGTCCAATGCTGTGCTGATTGCCTTCATTCCCTCCTCGGCAGTATGGTGTCGATTGGTCTGCTTGAGCAACCTGTCACTGCTGGATTGAAGACCAATCTGAAGACTCTTGTTCGCAACATACTGTCGCATCATCTCAAGGATGGGCTTGGTGACAAACTCTGGTCTTACTTCCGAAGGGAATGAACCGAAGAAGACCTCATCTATACCCGCGATTCCTGTCACTGCTCTCAACAGCTCTTCAAGTCTGTCTGCCTCAACAGTGCGTCCTCTCCCACCATAGGACAGAGCGTTTGGTGACAGAAACCAAGTTCTATCAAATCCACTCCTCTCCACAGCCTGTTTCAACCAGTGAACAATCACACTGACTGATCGATTACGCACCCTTCCACCAGTGAGGAAAGGAGTGCAGCAGAATTTACAGGAAAACGGACACCCACGTGTGACCTCAATCGGACCCACAATGTTCATTCTCAGGGCAAAAGGCGGTTGTGCGTCAAGGTCAACTGGCTCAAGGTCTCGCGGGATCGGACACTTCCTACTCGTTTCCCCAACCACACCTGGAATGCTTGTGGGGTCCTTGTCATTCATGAAACACCATAGAAGCTCTGGGAGTGACAGTTCCCCTTCTCCTATGACTGCGTAGTCGAATCCCTTCTCAAGTAGCTCCATAGGTCGAGCGCTCGCATGAGCACCACCGCCAATGATGATGACCGAGTTTCCAAGACTCTCCCTTATCCCCCTCACCTCTTTGTATATCCGTTTCGTCTGTGTGCTCATCACTGAATAGGCGAGAACTGTGGGTCCACTAGCGACACTCTTCAGGATTCTCTTGACAGACAGCTTGATGGGTGCATCTATAGAGAGATTTGAGAGTCTATGGTCAGTTTCAATCGCACCGATAAGAGCAGCCAAGCTGTATCTTGACAAAGGATGGGCATTAAAGATGAGATGATGTGATTCCACCAGCTGCACGCGCTCTAGTTGACAATCCGTTCTGTGACTCCATCCTCTGTCACACTCATGACACGGATGTCCCCGCCAGACTGAACATCTCTTGCGATACCCGCTTTAACTGCGGTGATTGCTAGCTCCTCAGCTTCCTTTACTGAAAGACTTGGCTTGTATCTTTCCTCAAGGACACCATATGCTGTTGCTGTACCAGAACCTGTGGCTGTGAAGTCGTCTGGGATGAGAGACCCTCCCATGTCCAATGAATAAAGTTGAGGGCCATCAGCATCCACTCCGACCACAACAGTTTGGGCATAGAGTGGTGCCATGCGTCTTGCATAGAGGGTATTAGCCAGCATCTTGGAGAGTGCCTTTACAGATATGTCCTTCTTCTGATTCAGTTCGTAGAGCTTGATCTGTGCCTTTAATCGGTTGACAAGCATTTGGTAGTCAGAGGTCAGCCCAGCAGATGCAAGGACTATCGTATCAGTGAGCTTAAACGCTTTCACACCTTTATCACTCAGGACAAATGTGCCCCAAGTAATCAATGAATCAGTGGCTACGACTACGCCATCACTACATTTCAAGCCTACAACAGTTGCACCAGTTGGAAGTGACATTATCAATAAGCCTCCGAAGGGGGAGTTCGTCTGTGTTGGTCACGTCCGCTCGTTTTAAAACGTTTGTGAACTGTCCTATCTTGACCTGACGGAGCTTGACGAGGATGCGGAAACTCAATCCCTTTGCTAACATTCCCACTATCATGACAGCAGAGGAGATCATAGAGTTCGCCCACAATCGCTCGCTTAGACTAAGTATGAAGAGTTCGCTTCGAATGAAGAAGGTAGAGAGGACGCGTATCAGGGAAATCGCCCGACTACAGGAGTTTACAAAACAAGTCAAGGCAAAGATCACCGAGGCTGTTGAGCAGTTCCCCTCTGTAGAGCGACTTCATCCCTTCTATGTGGAGCTGTCAGAAATCCTCGTTGGCAATGATCGACTGAAGCAATCCCTCGGCGCTGTGTACAACTGCATTCCTTCCATCGATGAAATAACAAACAAACATCTTCAAGCCATCAAGTTGGCTGATGATTTTCGTCAAATGAAACAGTCAAGGAGCGCGGCCAAGGGACGAATATCATCAATCCTCCGAGCAACAGCGAAAAATCTGGACTTCATCATCAAGGCAAAGGAAACTCTCTCTAAGCTACCCGGGATAACACCTAATACTCCAACGATAGTATGTGCAGGGTTTCCAAATGTAGGAAAGTCAACACTGGTGAAAGCAGTATCCACTGCCGAACCAGAGATTGCATACTATCCCTTCACCACACGAAGTGTCATTATCGGACACCTAAAGGTAGACACCCATAGTGTCCAGATAGTGGACACTCCAGGTATCCTTGACAGACCAATGGCAAAGAGGAACGAGATTGAGCGCGAGGCCATTGCTGCATTGAAGTATCTCGCACACGTCATCATCTTCATGATTGATCCCTCCGAGGCGTGTGGGTGGACCTTTGACCAGCAGCTGAATCTTCTCAGCGAAGTCCAGAAGATGTTCCCGATCAACCCCTTGTTGATTGTTCTAAACAAGGTGGATATCACACCTCCTGAGAAGCTCGAAGAAGCGAGAAGACGTCTTCCAGGCAGTCATGAGATTATAGCGATTGAGGGGACTGGAGTTGAGAAACTGATGAGAGAAGCTGTAGAAGCAGTCGATCTTGCATCGCTTCAGGAGTCTGTTGATGAATATCTGGAGTCCTTGTCAAAGCGATAGTCCCATACCTTCAACTAGTAGGATTCCAGGTTCACCTATCTTGCCCTGTAGCTCTATCCTTGTGCCCAGAATCTGTTTCACAGCCCAGATATTTGTTATAAGGTGGGAGGTGATTCCGGTAACGCCAATCTTACTTGTTCCAGTTGCCACTGCAAGATAGGGAATGAGCATATCACAAAGATGAGAGTCTATAGCCATACCTGTCGAGAAGTCAGTCAAGAGGTGTGAAACCACCTCGCGCCCGACGCTTTCGGCACTCTTGCCACGTTCACCTAGTACGTCCGCTCCCATCCTAATTCCATGTTCTGACTCTGCCCAAACCACGATTCCACTTCCTGGTCCCAGATGTGGGTCATTGTTCTTCTGATAGGACTCGCATGTTATCTTGGAGTCAATCTCCAGATGTTGGTGAATCATCTCTTCTGCTGCAGTAGCCTGTCTCTCTGCAATATGACTAGGTAATCGTACGCAATGGGATATTCCGCCCACACTGGTGAGGCGCCCCAATTGAACACATTCGAAGGGCCGGATGCTATCCACAGGAGTGACGTCGCAGGTGACCTCACCGCCCCCTCTCGGATAATGACCACGCCTCTTCTGAGCAATCCCTATATTGGCACCAAGCATCCCCAGTGCATGTGCAAAGACATTGTACAGATAGTCAACTGGTGGGCTCCACTTCACATCAGTCCCGCCACGTAGTTTGAAGCTGATAGAATCTGGAGACAACACAGCAGGCGGAAGGGTCGCCTGGAGAACCAGAGAGATTGATCCCGCAGTACCAACATCATAGCTAATGGTCCCCCCACAACGTTCACGGGGTGCAAACTCCACTGAGGTGCTGCCCACTTTCAAACCCCTGATATCAGCATCAACTATTCTCCCAGTGACCTCGATTCCAGCAATGTGCTGTCGTTTGAGACCTGGTGTTGGTCTACCAGCTCGTATGTTGGAGATTCGAATGGGCTTCATAGTCAGCGCTGCCAGCGAAATCGCAGTGCGGAGGATTTGACCACCGCCTTCACCGTATGAGCCATCAATCTCAATCATAAGTAGAACCTTCAATAGAATTCATCTGTCCCGTTATGAATCTCATCCTTTGGACCACAGTACTAAGCCTTATTTGGGGACCAAGTGAGTCCTTTAACGGTCACAATGAAGTCGCTGTTTATTGGGCGTTTTCAACCAATCCACAAGGGCCACATTCACACTATCAAGCAAATCTTGGAGAAGAACGAGGACATAATCATAGTCGTTGGTAGCTCGCAATATTCTCACACTCCTGACAATCCCTTCACTGGCGGTGAGAGAGTGATGCTCATCAGACAGGCACTCATTGATGAGAAGATATCCCTTGAACGGGTCACGGTAATCCCCCTCTCAGACATCAACATTCACCCCCTCTGGGTGAGTCATATGAGGTCCTTTGTTCCTTACTTTGATAAAGCCTATAGTCACAATGCACTTGTCAAAAGACTTCTCGAGGAGGGTGGCATAAAGACCGACTCAACAAAGCTGCTCGAGAGGTCCACTTACAGCGCGAGTCACATCCGTGACCTCATACGATGGGGTAATGATGAATGGGAAACTCTTGTCCCTGAGGGCGTGGTTGAGCTGATCAAAAAACACAAGCTCGATGAGCGCATCCGCGAGGTCGGCGAAACTCGTACGAAAAGGTAATTTTTCTTGCCCAACTGTTTAAATAGCCAGTTCCAAGACTGAGTTTTGGTGAACGTCAATGCTAGGTGAATGCGTTCCGAAACTTCATTAAACATCTAATTCTCAGTCCTAGCCAGTTCCATGCATTACAAATCAAGCAAGGGATGACATCATGAGCAGTGAAAAGAACGATACAACACAGGCCATCTTTGACATGGACAAAGAGAACAACTTTCCTGATTGGTATACCGAGATTTGTCGAGTGGCTGAACTCGCTGATGTAAGGTACGGAGTAAAGGGGTTCACCCCGTTTCCTCCATGGAGTTACATGAGTATGAACTTAATGTTTGACATCTTGGAAGAGGTCCTCCAGCGTAAGGATCACCTGCCCATGCTGTTTCCCACTGTAATCCCTGAGTCCAATCTCAAGAAGGAGGCTGACCATATTGAGGGATTCGTTCCTCAGGTGTTCTGGATAGATGAGCTTGGTTCAGGAGAAAAGTTGGAGGAGCGGTTAGCACTCAGGCCCACCAGTGAAACCGCTATCTATCCTATGTACTCTCTCTGGGTACGTAGCTGGCGTGATCTTCCCATGAAACGATACCAACGATGCTCGGTCTTTCGGTCCGAGGTCAAGAGCACTCGCCCCTTTCTACGAGGGAGAGAGTTCCTATGGATTGAGAGTCACAATGTCTATGCTACCCACGAGGAGGCTCAGGCACAGGTCATTGAGGATTTGGAAACCACGAAAGAGGTCTGTACAGACAACTACGGACTCCCTGTCATGGTCTTCCGAAGAACTCAGTGGGACAAATTCCCGGGTGGTCTGAACACCTACGCAGCAGACACCCTGATGCCCGATGGCAAGGTGATTCAGTTGCCCTCCACTCATGACTTGGGTGATAACTTTGCTAGGGCGTTCGATATCAAGTATCTGAACAAGGACAATGAAACAGTCTATGTCTGGCAGACCTGTTATGGTCCTGCAATATCCAGAATCTATGGTGCAATGATTTCAGTCCATGGTGACAACAAAGGTCTCAGGCTCCCCTTCAAGGTTGCTCCTTATCAGGTAGTGATAGTTCCCATCTTCAAGGGAAAGGATGCTGAAGCAGTCCTGAAGTACAGTTCAGAGGTCAAAAAGACACTGAGGAACGCAGGACTTCGTGTCTACTTGGACCAGAGTGATGTGACTCCTGGATGGAAATACCACTACTGGGAGATGAAGGGAGTCCCCATACGAGTTGAGGCGGGTCCTCGCGACATCAAGAAGAACTCCATAGTCCTGTTCCGACGAGACACAATGAAACGCGAAACTGTCGACCTGAAGGACCTGAAAAAGAGAGTCTTGGCTCTTGGAAAGGAGATTGATGAGAACCTCCTCAGGATGGCTGAGGCTAAGTTTGAAGGTCTCATTGTTGATGCTGAACGATTTGGTGAGATAGATGATGCACTAGATCACGGGAAAATTGCTCGGGTCCCATTCTGTTCCATAGAGATGGATGCCTACTCCTGTGCAGAACAGGTCGAGAAGAACACACGGGGTGAGATCCGTGGGACTCGAATTGATATCGACGAAAAACCTGAAGGTGTCTGTGTCGCATGCGGGAGGGTGGCCAAAGAGGTTGTTTATATAGCCCGGTCGTACTAGAGCGAGATACCACAACTCTCCATATGACATGGGAGTAATGGCATCTCCATGGAGTCATTTGATTGAAAGTACTTGTCCCCTACCCCGACGAACTTGTCAATCTCTTCAGACTGGTAATCGGCGAGGAGGCCGAAGTCGTTCAGTCAGAGAGTTCTGTGGAATCAATGCTCGAACATGGGGGCGATGTCGAGGTCCTCGCTTCTGTCTCTGCTCCAGGTGAGTTTATTCGGAAGGCATCAAACCTTCGTCTGATTCAGACCCTTGGGGCTGGAATTGATAGGGTTGACCTTAATGCAATCAGAGAACGTGGTGACATCATCGTCTGTAACAATCATGTCAACTCAGCTGAGGTTGCGGAGTTTGCCATATCACTTCTCTTCGCCGTTGCCAAGCACCTCATCCCAAGTGACAAGGAGCTCAGGTCTGGAAACTGGATTCACAGATGGGGGGGTCCTGTTCCAAACATCGAGATCCGGGGAAAGAGAGTCCTGATTATTGGTCTGGGTCATATTGGCGTCGAGATAGCCAAGAGGCTGAAGTCCTTTGAGGTCACACTCACAGCTGTGACCCGTAGTGGAGTTTCGAGTAGGCAGGACCTTGTGGACCAAGTCGTTAGTATTGATGGAATACAGCCCCATGTTGAAGACTCAGACTTTATCATTCTGGCCCTCCCTTTGACATCCGAGTCTAAGTGCCTTGTCAATAGAGAGTTCCTCTCCTGGATGAAGCCCACTTCTATCCTAGTGAACATCTCCCGTGGTCAGATAGTAGATGAGTTGGCGCTTTATGAAGCGTTAAGTGACAAACGGATTCGTGGTGCAGGAATTGATGTATGGTGGAGATATCCATCAAAATGGCGCGGAACAGCAATCCCACCAGCTGATGTCCCATTCCATGAGCTCGATAATGTTGTTGTATCTCCCCACAGAGCAGCGTACTCTGAGCACATTGAGCGTGAACTATATCTGTTTGCAGCAGAGAACACACTCCGATTCATTCGGGGTGAGCCCCCCCTGAACATAGTTGACCTCGAGAGGGGTTACTAGTCGCTCACACATTGAAAATGTAGGAGAACTTCTACCCCCCTACCATATCAGATTGTAATAGGGAGTGCTGTCTCATGGAACATACATTGTACCTCAGCGAGTCAGAGAGTCAAGACTTTAAGGAAAGCGTCAATCACCGCAGAAGTAACAGTCAATATTCGGGGGAAGATGCTTTGACCCTAGAGAGTCTCTCAGAAATACCTGGCGTTGGTGAGAAGGTCAGACAGGCCTTGATCGAACACTTTGGCAGTGAGGCACTTGCGCTCAAGGTAATCCATGACTCACGTGTTGATCTCGTGGCTGCTGTTCCAGGCATCGGGTCCAGGCAGGCCGTCAATCTTGTCAAAGGTGCCTTTGAGAAGGAGTTTGGTGCCAGTTCCAACATGCTCCTACGTAGCCAAGACATCAGAAAGATCTACGAAGCCAGCCTTGATATCATCCGAGGATATGCAAACACCACCTATGCAAAGGATAAGTTGTTTCTCTATTTTCCACTTCCCCCAGAGAAGTTAGGCGTCATCCTTGAACGCCAGAGGTACTTTGCGGATGCCGCCCACATGGCGAAGGGACTCACAAGCGACCAGCGTGAGAAACTCAGAGGTCTACTGAGTCAGATTCGGGGTCTCTACCGGCGCGTCAAACCACGCAGACTGGAGGGTCGAGTGATCATCACCAATGACGACAAAGTGTTTGACACATTGGTCAAAGAGGGTGTGGACCGATGGTGTCCTGTGTACGTCATCTCTGATGGTGAGAATGCTGCTGACTATGCACAGGGCTATGATCTAGTTCTCTATATCTCTCCACTGGGAATCTATGATGAGTCAGTGGATCTGCTTGATAATGTAGAAATCCTGGGAAAGGACTGGTCAATCGAGGATGTACTACCAGAGAAGACCGTGAGTTTCTATGCACGGAACTATCGTGTGATTGACGCATCCTGTCAACTCGTAGAAGCCTTCAACCAGATTCCCAAGAATGACTCTGTCAACACCTTCACATCAGGACTGGACTTTGACAGACTGATGAAGGTGGGGGAGATACTCAAGAACTTGGATGAGAACGGTGATCTGGCTAAGGGAGTAGATGCAGAGCTTGACAGGTATCGAAACGCTGTAAAGTCGTTTCCAACCGCTGTGGCCGAAACAGAGGCATGGTTGAACGATGAAATAACCTCCCGGATTTCGAAGAGCAAGGTCACGTTGGGTGGACAACAGATCATCAGTATCCTTCAATCTGCTGATATGGAAGGTGCTGATGGCAGTGCACTGAGAAACATGTTGCCTGCTGAGATAGTCGAAACCTTCACCACAACCCTTCAGGAGGCTGAAGACAGGCTGGCTCAGATGCTAGGTCTGACAGCACGAGAAACCGATTGGATGACAGGCATTATCAGCGAGGAGATAGTCCTACCAATTCAGATGGTTCCAAACCAGGTCAATGACCTTGAAGACAAACTCAGGCGAATCTTTGCAGACAAACAATTCAGGCTCATAAAGAGGTTCGCGAGCGAATTGGACCAACTCACAGACGTAGTAACACACGCAGTACAGACCCTCCTTGAGTTTGATTTGTTCCTCGCTGTGGGTCTGTTCTCAGCAGACTATGCACTGACCACACCCAATATCTCTCCTGAATACACTGGTGTTGGTGTGCAAGGTGCAATCAATCTGTTTCTAATGGAGAGCCATCTCAATGGAAAACATGGGACTGTCGAACCCATCGATTATTCCATTGGAAGAAATCCCTACCAACCCCCTGGGACAAATAGCGAGAACTGCGCTATCCTCTCAGGAGCAAACAGTGGTGGGAAGACAACAACAATCCAGACCTTGGCCCAGATTGTCATCCTTGCACAATCAGGATTGCCGGTCCCCGCCAAGAATGCTTATCTTCCAGCCTTTGAAGAGCTGTACTTCTTCTACAAGAGCAGAGGAATGGTGAGCGCTGGAGCCTTTGAAACGACCCTAAAACAGTTTGCTGAGATAGTGGTTTCTGACAAGGCGAAGTTGGCACTGTTTGATGAAGTTGAGGCAATAACAGAGCCTGGCAGTGCTGCCAATGTGATTGCTGGGCTCATCGAGATTCTTCAGAGTGACCCCAGAACCTCCACAGTCCTCTGTAGTCACCTCGCAAGAGAGATCAAGGAGGTCACTGATGCTTCAATCAGAGTGGATGGAATCGAGGCGAGAGGCCTTGATGAGAATCTTGAGCTCATCGTAGACAGGACTCCGAAATTTGGCATACTGGCTCGAAGCACACCTGAGCTCATTGTCGAGAGACTCTCAAAGCTTGCCAAAAGTCCCAAGAAGGAAGTCTACACTAAGATACTGGATAACCTCACCAGAGTTCGAACCAAATGAGTCAACGTGTCCTTGTCTTTGGAGACGCCCATATTCCCTCACGTAGGGACTCTATTCCTGAAACGTTCTACAGCCACATTCAACAGACCAACTATGATCTGGCCCTAATAACTGGGGATTTGGTGCGTGAGTCTGATATGCGGGCTGCTCTCCCTCCTCTCCCACAAAGCTTCATTGTCATCGGGAACATGGACTATGGCAGTCAGTACAACTTTCATGAACAGGTTCAGCTTGACAAATTCAACGTGTTGCTCATCCATGGGACACAGCTTTCACCACGTGGCAATATCAAACAGCTCTGGGAGATAACACAACAGGTGGGTGCGGATATCGCTATTCATGGGCACACCCACACTGCATCTATCGAGATTCATAAAGACCGGCTGTTCTTGAACCCTGGAACCATCTCTGGAGCCACCGGTGGCTGGGCTGGAAGGACTGATGCCAGCTTCATTGAGCTTGAGGTGAGAGAGGATGATTTGGAGGTCCGGCTCTTCCTCACCGACTGGAAAATCATGAAGGAGTCATCAGTCAGATTCAAGAAAGAGGAGAGTCGGATTGTACGACTCTAGTATTCTCCCCAAGGGTCAGGACTCAAGAGTCGCATGTAGAGCCGTTTGAGCACATTGGAACTCTCGAGCACTGCCGCTTTGATGGTCTTGTGTGTGTCAACATCCCTAGGGGACTCCTTCATAGAGCCAAGGATTTTCCCCAGCCTTCCTCTCTTTCCCTCGCCCCTACCAGCGGCTTTCACCCTTTCGGGCGTCAACTTTTGAATCTCCTCCTCTGGGAATATGTCCCGTGTGAACCTCAGTTCTGAAAAGAAGGCTGAAAGAGTTTCCTTCACTGCCAATCTGTCTGGTGGTTCATCAGGCATCTCATACACCATGTCCAGTGCCCTCTTTCGAAGGTTCGTGGACAATATCGACTGAATCTCTTCTGCGAGTTCACGGTTTATTGCACAGGCGATGCCAATGTTGATCATGAGGATCCTGATTCGATCAAGAAGCATGCCAGTGTTAGTACCAACGAGTGACTTCCCTCTCATAGAAACCAACCAGTCCTCATACGTCTGATTGACCATGCGTAACTCTTCCTCATACTTGACAAGCTTCCCAATCTCATCGGGTGGAATCAGAGTACACCACACCGTCATTGGCACGTGATCATTGGTCCCAAATGACATGGTCTGAGAGTCGCTTTCCTCCGTTTTCAGTATTACTTGTGTAGCTTTTGCGCTTGTGAATCTCTTCTAATACTCTTGTTCTCAAACAATCGACAGTCTATTTGGTGGTCAAAATGGCAAAATACAAGGTCAAGATAGAAATCACTGACATCCTGGGAGAGGGAAAGTGCTCGATGGACCAGAAGGTGGGGGACTCGTACGACTATCCCGAAGACCGAGGAAAGATGTGCCCCAGCTCCTTCTATCTCCTCTATCCGTGGATCATGGTGATGCAGTCCGGGGGCAGGTTCACAGACGAAGGGGACGGAAGTGACTATATGACAGTGGGATGTAGCGACTATAGACACCCGGTTGTGTACAAGATTAGCAGACACCTGATTGAAGAGTAGAGCAGGAGAATCACTCAGTACACGAGAGGGTCGAGTTCATATCAGTGAATCACAACAGTCTGACATCATCATGCACGACATCAGACCCCTCCGAGATTCGGACAGGGAGGACGTCCTGGAGATTGCCAGGCACACATGGGATGGACATGACTACCTCCCCTACTTCTTTGATGCCTGGCTAACTGACAGAAACTCTCACACCGCTGCCATTGAGAGAGGGGGTCATGTTGTCGCTCTTGCAAACCTCAGAGTGATCGAGAATGGACGGACAGGATGGATGGAGGGTCTTCGGGTTCATCCAGACTACAGGGGACAGGGGCTTGCATCAATTCTGACACACCATGTCGTCAAACTGGCAAGAGAAATACCTGTCGAACGTATTCGCTACACCACAGCTGTTGGCAATGAATCATCTCTCCATCTGGGAACCACCATTGGCATGAGGAGGAAGTTCGACCTTGCTGTTCATTGGCAAGACAGATTGGACGAGGTCTCATGGAGCACGTCAGTCAGTCCCATCATGGAAGCTTCAGCTAAGAATCTATATCCATCTCTCGCTGAGGCAAGACTGCTCCCCCACAATGTTGTAGTCTATGACTGGAAGGCTCTGGACCTCTCCCCTGAGGCACTGGAGAAGACTGCTGTTCTAGCAAGATTCTGGATACAGTCACAAGGAGGCAGGATCGAGTCCTTCTCCTTGGGGTTTGCGCACGAGGATCCAGCTGGGATGCAATGGAGCGTCACAATCTACGCGAGGAATAATCCAACCTTCCTCGATCAGCTATCACATCATCTGAAGATGGCCTCTGAAAATGAATGCAGGACCATTTTTCTGACATACCCGATAGACTATGTTAGCACCTTTTACTCGCTTGACTGGGTCCGTCCTATTGAGGATGAAGAGATGGCCTTGACTCTGCTTGAGAGGGTATTCTAAGTTTTCGTATCTGAAAAACTCCTTAAATCATCGCCAATGTGCTATAGACATAGAGGTGTACCACTTGGACCATGAACACTACTCTATCAGTACCACACTCGAGGCTGACCCCCTAGAACTCATTGATATTCCAGGACTGATTGCATCAAGTATGAAAAACTGGCAGAACTACTCACTCTGTGAGGTGAACGACTGTGTAGTCAGGCTTGGTGTCATCCATGGAGAGTTTCACTGGCACAAGCATGACTTGGAAGACGAGTTCTTCTACGTGATTGACGGTCTGCTGCAAATTGATCTTGAAGACCAAACTCATGACCTGCGACCAAGGCAAGGATTCATGGTACCAAAGGGAGTCCATCATAGAACCCGCGCACCAGAGCGCACGTCAATCCTAATGGTCGAAGGCAGGTCTATCACTCCAACTGGTGACGTATAGAAGAAATGGCACCGCCAGCAGTCATAAATGATAGTCCCTGTAGACTTCTCCCTCAATCAGTCTATGATGTTCTTCTCCGAATGTATCCAGCCACGACAATTGTAATAGACGCAACCACAACAATCACTCCAATAGCTATTGCAACGGGGAACTCTTCAAACATCTGAATGTTTCTGGTCGACAGAGAATGAATACCCTGCTCAGTCAGTTCGACAAGGATATAGTCATCATAGAGCAAGCTCACCTCATCAGGCACGCCTGCCACTTCAAGAGTCAGTGTAGTCGTTCCATTTATCCACACGACTTCATCACTCAGAACCTCGTCTGTAGCGCTAAGGACCCTGATAGGTACCTGTTGCGAATATGAATATGGATTAGAAACCTCATTGTCATCCTCAATAGTCACCATCAGAGTGCTCTCGTCTTTGTTATAGATTACGCTGACGAATGAATAGTCAGGCAGGCGAGGATTGTCAAACCATGGTAGAAAGAACCAATCCAAAGACCACCCACATACCGCCTCGAGAGCAGCTTGTAGACCCGCTAATGTACCAACCCTGAAGTAATTCTGCTTCAAGAATAGCGAGAGGCCTTCGACAAACTTCTCATGTCCTATATCGATACGTAGCTTCTCAAACACGAGTGGAGCCTTTACATACTCAAGGTATGTCACCAACTCGGGCATATCATAGTTTGACTGGTTTATTGCAGCGTCTATTCCATTTTCAAAATAGAACACTCTCACAGAGTCTAGATATCGAGTATATTGGAAGTACTCCCAGTCTAGATGAGAAACCTCACCAAAGTAGTTGTGAGACCAACAGGTCAGTCCTTCGTCGAGAAAACCCCAGTCAATACTGTCAATTCCCACAAGCTGCGACCACCATTGATGAACCACCTCATGAACGACTACCAACTCAAGATAATAGGGGGGTAGATTTCCTTCTCTCATGGATTGAAGGATGCCATTTGTTGCGTACACCTGGCACGGATACTCCATACCGCCATAGAATGCGAACTGCTCCACAACATTGAGTGTTGAATATGGATAAATGCCATAGGTCGTGTTGTAAAGCAATAGGGTTTCACTAGCCCAATTCAGGACATCATCTTCCCACTCTGTTTGAGAGTCTGGGATGTAAAAGATTGATACATTGACAGACCCCACCATCATAGACTCTATGACATAGTATCGAGAGGCTGAGAATGTGACCTCGCGTACCGGCAAGATGGGACTGAAATGGTAGGTAGTGTTGCCTCCATCGCTATAGCTCTCAACTAATTGACCTGTTGCCGCTACCACCATATCACTAGGGACTTCGACCATGAAGTCATAGAATGCCATGTCAAGGTAAAAGGGGTCTCCGAACTCAACATACCCATCTGTGTTCCAGCCATCATACTCATCGTAGACACACAGCAAGGGATAGCAACTGGCAAACGTGAATATTCTCGATTGGTCGATGTCACTACCTTGAGAGTTGGCCCTGTCTAGACCATCAGGCAGAGTGGTTTCGAATGAGATGCGAAACGAAGTTGTGCCATCTGATTCAACAGGTGCTGGAAGATCGACCCACATTATCTCACCACCCGACGCGAAATTGTAGGACAGAGGCACCTCTGGAGCACCGACTGTGGTCACATTGAATATCTCAATATCTCCTTGCCTGCTGACAAAATCCATGCCTGAGGTATAAAGGTGAAATGGAATGCTTGAGAAGGCAATTGGCTCGTCATTGTAAAACTCAATGGATAGATTGCCAGCGACAGTTGATTGAGTATCATCCAGTGTGACCGACAAATTGACATGTGAGAAACTGGTGCCTGTGAAATTTCCCTGAGAGAACCGGTCGTAGTCATCGAGGTCGGCTTGACTCAACGAAGCCTGAACCTCTGTTTCCAGATCTCTCTGAAGGCTTGGCAGTATCGAATCTGGAGGCATTATGGAAAAACCAGTGGACACAAGCATAAGAGCTATTGAAACAATAAGGACTCTCTTCAAAATCACAACTACCACCTATCACTATATTCTAAGAAATCAGCTCAAAAACCCATTAAGACTACCGTCTTGAGCAATCAATAGGCGATTGTGTAAATATCGACTATGGTTTCCTTGTTCTGTTCTCTCTTAAGCTATAATTGACAGACCGAGAGAGGAAATATTGTGCCGCCGGCAGCAAATTTGATGTTATAGTCAAGGAACTAAGAGCGAAGTAAGTTCTTTTATTTTGACATCTTTTAAGCATACAACCCAAAACCATATTAACAATTGTTAATAAACCATCAAAAAGAATCTCTCTCGTGGTGAAAAAATGAAGTTATCCAAATCAGTATGCTGTCAAGAAATCCAAAAAATGGATGTCATGGACGCGTCAGGTAAAAAGATTGGTAAAATCTCGAATCTGACATTCACATTCGATGGCTCACTCAAACTCAAGCACTTCATTCTGGGTGGATCAAGAATGGAGCAGTTACTTGAAGCCATCAAGCTCAAACCAGATGAAGACCCTGTGTTCGAATCTACTGTAATCAAGAAAATAGATACTCACATTCATCTTGATACTTCTGTGAACGGTCTAAAGAATTTCCATGATACTATCTCCGATGATGAGATAAAGTTCTCAGACCTTCAGAAACTGGAGATTGTTGATAAAGACGGTGCCAAAGTAGGACGTGCAATCAATGTGGATTTTGATTTAGATGGTCGTACAGCATTGATAGCAGGTGAGGGTCTACTAGAAGAGAAGCTTGAAGCTTTTGGTTTGAAAGAAAACGTGGACATCATAGTACCTTTCAAGGTCATCGTTTCAATAGATGAATCAATCAGGCTCTCAGTTTCAAAAGATGAATTAGATACAAGTCTAGATGGGATACTGAGAGAAAGAGCAATTGAGATCAAGAACCAAAGAGAGGCTGCAGCAGCTCACAGTCATGGTAAAAAGGTACGAGTACCAGCATACTGGCGCTATGGACCCGCATAAGAGCTTGCTACTTTCGGATTTTTGAACAAAAACCAATGATGTTTCAGAAAGAAACCAATATGGCGATGTCTGTACGCATTGAAGAATCGAAAGGAAAGAAGAAAATGGCACCGCCGGTTGTTGTAGTACTAGTAATTGATGAATTTCTCTGTAATATTTCCATATACTATTGAAGCAGTTATGACTCGATGCCCATTAGTTCTTTTTCAAGACTCTCAATTCTCTTTATTATCTTCCTTCTACTGCGCTCATCAATTTCGGGTGCCTGCGTGAATTTTTGTAAGATTTCAATGAATGATCTATCCTGTCTTGCTGCTTCCAAGTCAATATTCTTCTTCTCATCCATTGATTTTTGATAGGTTCGAAAGCTGATGATGCCTAGAATCGGTGTGAGAATATAGATGAGTACTGCAACAAGATCCATTCCTATCGCGGATCCGAAAAAAGCCATTAAGATTAATAGAACTACTGAGGTAAAGCATAGTGCCATAAATGCTCCATATACCATAGCAACTGTTTCTGGTTCCGGTTTGTCTATCCTCTGTTTCACTTCAATATATGACAAAAGCTCTGAAGGACTTAATGCACTGACTTCCCAGGTTCTAAGAAGGACAATACTCACCTCATTCTCACCTAACACATCAAAGGGATTAGTATTTGCATCTCCCCAATGGACACGTTTTACTTCATATTCAGCATATCTCGAGTCACTCTGAAGGACTCTCTCTAATTCCTTGCATTTTTCATCCTTGTACAAAGTCCCCCATTCTAAATCAGATGAGTCCACCTCAATCTTCAAACTCTTTTCCTCACATACGTAATGGGACTTGAACCGATATTATAGTTTCTTGACATTGGTTCCAAAAAGAAGTGGCGCCGCCGGAAATTGGCATTAGAGAGAGGGACTGAACAGCAATGTTAATATTGAAACCCACGACCCCAGCCGAAGAAGCCGCCGTGGCTCAGTCGGTAGTATAGTGTTCTCTTGAGAACCCTATATCGAAAGCGACAGCCTGTTATCTTTCAGCCGGCTGGTTGAGAGCCAGACAGTTGTTGGTCGGAGGTTCGAGAACCATCATGACTCCCATGATGATCCAATGCCCTCCCGGCGGCGCCATCTCTTATTTGATTGTAAACCATTCACTTCTAATTCTTGCTTAGGTCTTGGTTATTATTAGTGTTAAATGATGAAAGCGATGATGTGGTCAATATGAGAATCTTGATTTGGGATGATATTGAAGGTATTGCTGGTATTGATGATCCAGAACACGGTTTTGATGATGATACCTACAAACGATTGATTACGCGGGAGATAAACGCTGTAATCAACGGACTAGTAAAAGCGGGAGCAAAAAAGATAGACATCTTTGATGGGCATGGAATGGGAAACAATGTGATATTAGAAGACTTGAATCCTATAGCCAATTATCTGGGGGGTGGCTGGATTACTACTCTAACTGAATTAATCAAGAAGAAAAAACTAGGTCAGTATAATGCGCTAGTTTTGGTAGGAGTACATGCACAGGCTGGTACTGTTGATGGGTTTATTGCTCATACTAACTCTAGTTTTACAGCTTTGAGAATGAACAGTCAACCAATCGGTGAGATTGAGCAGGCTGGCTGGTTAGCAGGTCACTTTGGGGTACCATTAATCTTTGTCAGCGGAGATGAGGCAGCTGTAAAAGAGGCGATACATTTCTTCCCAGAGATAGAAACGGTTTCAGTAAAGAAGAAAGAACAGGATACCTTTGTGTGTAGACCAGTAGAAGAGGTTTACAAAGAAACTGAAGAAAAGGCTTTCAAGGCACTGAGTAGATTAAAGGAATTTGACCCCCATACTTGTGGAGAACCAATCACTGTAGAAATTCTCTTTGGTTTGGAAGAGTTAGCACAGAGATTAGTGATAATTCCTGGTTATGATAAGAAAGATGAGAGAACAGTAATCTATCAAGCAGAAGACTATCTTGAAGCATTCTGGGCGTTTCATGGATTTAGACCAATATTATCTTCACTTATGGGGGATTTTTATCATAGAGCCCTAAAGAGAGTTATAGAAGAATATAATCTTGATAGTGATAATCTCAATCTAATTCTGAAAGATATCAAAGATGAGATGTTGACAGGAAGATTATCCTTTCCAGAGATAAAATTCTAGTTTGGTGATTATATCATGATCCAAAAGGATCTTCCATTTGGATAGATTCCAGCAAGATGTTCTACCGGCGGCGCCATCTCTCATTCTAAATGGGATTAACCAGCAGGCCAGTCATCTGTTTCATTCTTTGGAGAACGTACTATCTCATTGTATCGAATAAGTCTGCACTTCTTGCATCGGTATCCAGAAACTCCTGACTTGAAAACAAAACCCTCTGAGAGATGATCACCACAGATACCGAAGAATCGAGGAATCTTTTTACACCAAGAGATACGTCGTGGAGAAACAAGGTACCCAAATTCCATATTTTCCCCGCAAGATGGGCATTTCTCAGTCGCTTCCAATTCCAAACTCCCTTCTGATATTGAGATGCCTTAAAGACACATCAACATTTGCTCCCGGCGGCGCCACCAGTCATGCTTAAACAATACGTAGTGACATTCTGTGAGTACTATTTTTCCCTCATCTTCATTAGCCTAGGTCCATACTTGGCTAATACCAACACCACAACAAGAACAACGATTACTATTGTGATTATGCCGCCTACTTCTGTCCCAATGAAGTTCCATTGTTGACTGACTGCATAGGTTGTCCCTGTCCCATCAATACCATACAGTGTGATATTGGTAGACCCCTGTGCATAATCTCCTGTATTGAACAGCCAAGTGATGGTGTTGCCAATGACGAAATGGACCTGTTCACCATTGAAGTAGACGGTCAGATTGTCAACAGCCTCCGGACCGCTTCCACTCAGTGTGAATGTACCTTGGATGTAGTTTCCAAATGCCATTCCAACGTTCCGATGAATTGACATACTGAGTGACTCTTGGGATGCGACCTGTAACGGGAGGCAACAAAACAACAGAACTATTGTCAAGATAATCATGTGTTGAGTCTTGTGATTCAATATACAATCAGCCTCCGAAGAGAAATCCAAAGACATTATCAAGAGTCATCATTATGATGAATCCAGACATAATCCCCCATGTTGCTACACGCGCATTTTCAATTGAGTGGCTCTCTGGAATCATTTCATCTCCAACAACAAAGATCATGGCTCCCGCCGCGAAGGCCAATCCATAGGGCAACAGAAATGCAGCGACCGAAACTATTGATACTCCCAGAATTCCTCCGATAGGTTCCACAAGTCCCGTCGCTAATGCTAGTAAAGCAGCTTTTCCCCTCGGATATCCCTCCCTGACTAAGGGTGCAGCCACAGCAAGCCCTTCAGGTATATTTTGCAACCCAATAGCAACTGCAACTGAAATCCCCGTCAATGGATCAGCGACACCAAATGAAACTCCAACAGCCACTCCCTCTGGAAAATTATGGATGGTGATTGCAAGCATCAAGAGCCAGACTCTCGACATGGTTGATGACGGCCCCTCGCATCCTTTCTCAAAATGGGCATGCGGAACGTACTTGTCTGCTAAATGAACGAATAAACCACCCAATCCAAACCCAAGCGCTACAACGGTCAATACATCAGTCCAGTCATTCACCAAAGGATCTTCTAAGGCTGGGACTAGGAGACTGAATGATGATGCGGCAAGCATGACCCCCGCAGCAAACCCAAGCATGATGTCTAGCGCTCGTCGAGTAAAGTCACGTTTGAGAAAAATCGGTATTGCTCCTGCACCTGTTGCCACTCCTGCTATGAGACTCGCAATTGCACCAAGAAATACAGTTTCGCTTAAGAGCTGCATAACAGGTTGAGTTACTCATCATATTCTTAAGGGAACCGATTTGTAATTGTAATTTCCAAGAAAACATGTTCTAATATACTGATAGAAGAAAAGAAATGGGACCAAAAACCTGTTAGGACACACTCGAAAGAGGTGGGATTTCTCAATGTCAGAAAAACAAGAGAGATGGCGTAGATCTCCCGAACTTCGTGATGATGCTTTCAGAGCGTGGCATAAGGCAAATGGAGAACTCAATCCCAGTTCTGTTGTTGCCACAGTCGATGAGGATGGATGTCCTCATATTGCACCTTTTGGTAGCATGCGAGCAGTCACACCAAGTTTGCTGCGTTTTATTGTTCATCGCTACCATGACACTCTGAAGAATCTAAAACGTGATGCGCGTGTCATGGTTGCTTTGATCTCTTCACCTGATATTGCAGTGAGTATCAAGGGAAATGCGAGAATCGTTGAAGAGCCATTTACAATCGATGAGAATTACGCTCTTGTTGATATCGATATTGACGAGGTAAAGAATGATATGCCTGTTCAGATTGGGATTGAATCAGGCGTGTCAATCTCACCAAGCGGTCCTTTTGTGGCCTGGTGGGAAAAATTATGCAAGAGGATGCATGAAAAATAGATTGATCCCACTTGACTGAAAAATGAGAATATGTATTGGTTATTATCCAATTAATATGTATCTCTACTCTGGGGTTTATTAATCCGAATCCCAGTTGGCTCCCAATCTAGTACACCTTTGTTTTTTCCATTTAGTTATTGTTCCCTCGAAATAATCCATTTCTATCAGAGATGAAACTAATTCGTGGCTCTCGTAGTACTTGGCAATACTAATTGATGCATCAATGAAGCTACTTGCCTCATCATAACTTCTCGTAACGTATGTAACAATAGAATCATCCTTTAATTCCGCATTAGGAATGTTTTGACATGCAAAAGCATGTTCTCGGGAGTTGAATGAAATCTCTATGCTGAAATTATTCGGGAGTATGAATGGTTTTATCTCCGTTAATCTTTTTGTTACTCCAAAAGCAGCATCTTCTATGTTTTGTCTTACAGATTCTAGTGGTAGGAGTTCACATCTATTTCGACTCAGACTTTTTTTGGTCACTATATGCTCTGCATCAGGCATCAAAGATTCAGCCTCCTTCATTGCGACATCATCTCCAGTAAACAGAATTGTCGGGATATTATGATTACTGGCCCATAAAACGTGTAGATGAATTTCCCCGATTTCCATCCCATTAATCCAAATCCGAAGAGGGGGATAGTGTATTCTTGTATGACTCATGAAACCTTTTGCTTGTCTTCTCGCATGACATCCTAGCAGAACTGATGCATTTACTTTGGCGCCTATCTCTTTTCGTAAAGTTTTCCGGTCTTGTTTTTGCATCTCTTCTTTTGTAATGAGCTGAGCATTTCGGTCAAGCAAATCAGGGCGAATATTAGGTGATGCATCATAACCATGCCCATCGATGACATATAACTCATCAATTCCGCCTCTCTTGAAACCTTTAATCGCCGCGTTTGTTTCCTTTGTGATGCAAATCTGGTACTCAGAGGAAGCTGGGAAGACTTGAGAGGGATCATCCACTCCGCTTATGCCTTCTAGGTCAAGCCATATTGCCAAACTATAATCATTTTTCTGCGATACCATTTCCCATCACAACCCACTATGGGGTGTTTACGAAATAAAAGGAATCTTATCAATTCTATTTGACCCCTTTCTTGTTGAAATCTCAGAACCTTAAAAAAATCGGGTGAAATTAATTTTAAAATCATTTTTTGGAGTGGCCAGTAACTCAAGAATCTGTATTCAAAGATTTATTCAGCAACTATCTTTCGTCCCTTGTTCATCATAGAAAAGAAATTACACAAGATCTCATGAATTACAATCGTGAACAGTTGAAGTGGGAACTCGAAAGGAATTTGTCTTGTTGTAAATGCTAGTGCAAGAGTGTTAATTCAACCCAAGCAATCTTAGTTTTTCCTTGGTGGGCATTCCGTTATCATCCCATCCCCGTAGAGTGTAGTATTCAGCTTTTGATTTTTCAAGGGTGTCTTTTGTCATTATCTGGCCTTTAGCAGGACCATCTTGTAATTCCTCTTCTGAGAAACGCTCGGGCAGCACATCATCTTTTGCATCCATTCCCTCACGCACATTGAACATTCTTGTGAGATTCCATATACGTTCTCCAGTAGTTAGGTAACTATCCTCTGTGAATGAGAACCCAGTTGCAGCATTGAGCATTTCTATCATCTCTGGGATTTGAAATGGTAAGAAGTCACAAACAACAAGAGAACCGCAGACTGCCCTCTCATCTTGCGTTTCCTTCACATATTTTGGCACCCCCTCCATACTGAATCGTGGAATCTCACCTTTCAACTCAGCTGTTGGAGTCCAGCATCTCTGATGACATGCTCCACGATCTGCTGTTGAATAGGCCAAAGCCATACTCCATGATCCCCGTGGTTCTACAGCAGCCAATTCTAATCCTTTTACTTGGATTGCATAATGAGCACTATTGTGACCAAGCTGCTCAGCCGCTGCAAGCGATCCCTTCGATAGCAGTTTTCCCACTCCCTGTTTTTCTGCTACTAGGTGCAACAATTTGTGGACTGCTTCATCGTTACCAAACATCAATTCATCGATGTCATCTTGTATTAGGACACCTCTCTCACTTGCTTCCATTGCAAACGAGATTGTGGCTCCAGCAGATATTGTATCAATACCTAGGTCATCACATATCTGGCTCGATTTGGCAATGGCACCCATATCATAGATGCCGCAGTTTGAACCAAGCAGTGCGACTGTTTCATATTCTGGACCTTCAACTTCCAAACCAGCATACTTACCCTCTGTGAACCGTGTTTTTTTGCCGCATGCTATGTTACATCCATAACAGGCTGAATGTCCGACGACATACTCTTCAGCCATTCGTTCTCCTGAGATTGCTTCAGCTGACTCCGAGTAACCCGACTTGTAGTTGCGGGTAGGTAGGAAACCACCATAATTAGACATGTTTACCCATACAACTGTACCAATCTCACGGTATTGCTGAGCATTGATATCGTTTAAGACTTTCTTGGAGAATTCTCTTGTTAGCTCTTTGAATCTTATAGAATCCATTGTTTCTATGGATGTTTCCCCCTTTGCTACAATCGCTTTTAGGTTCTTGGACCCTAAAACCGCACCGGTCCCTCCTCTACCTGCAGCATGAGTCTTGCCGGTCACTATACTTGCATAACTAACAAGATTCTCACCTGCGGGTCCGATAGATGCAACTTCTGAACCAGGATGTCGTGCTTTGAGCTTATCCTCGGTTTCGAAAGTGCCCAAACCCCAGAGGTCATCGGCTTTGAGAATATCCACACATTCATCAGAAACAAGAAGATAGCATGGTGAGTCTGCTTTTCCCCGGATGATGAGAAAGTCAAAACCAGCCCGCTTGATTTTGGGTGCAAATCTGCCTCCAATGTGGCTGTCATTAAAGGTCCCCGTTTGTGGGGACTTGGTCACAATACACCACCGACCTGAAGTTTGTACAGTTGTTCCAGTGAGTGGTCCAGTCATGAAAAGGATAATGTTTTCTGGGCCAAGCGGGTTAACACCAGCATCCAAATTATCGTACAGAAGTCTAGCTCCTAAACCTTTTCCTCCAATATACTTCTCGGCTAGACTCATGTTTAGTGAATAATCCGTGACTCTTTCTTTTGAAAGGTCAATCTCCAAATATTTACCCATATAACCCATATTTCTTAACTCCTAAGAACCAGATACATTAGGAGGCCCCTTTTGTAGGACTCTATTGAATCAAACTTTTTATCAAAATTGGTTTAAATTATCTCATCTCAGCTCTCCATTTGGTTACCCGCTGTTCAATCTTCTGTGTGCCTAATGCAAGACTGGTTGCAATCAAGGCAACTACAACAACCAAAGCGAACAAGTAATCAGTCCTAAACACATAACCATAGCGAAGTATGGCTCCTCCTAGACCGACAGCCTGGAGGAACATTTCTGCGGTGATTACTCCAATCATGGATCTTATTGAAGCAAGACGCACTCCTACAGCAATATATGGAATGGCATTCGGTATGACTATCTTCGTTATCATCTGATTCTTGCTTGCACAATAAGCCCTTCCAGTCTCCATCAATCCTGGTTCTGTGTATGCTACTCCCTGCATCACGTTTATTATACAGGGAAAAACAGCAGACAAGAAAATGTAAACTATTCTTGATAAAGCTCCTATCCCAAACCAGATGACTATCAATGGGATGAGAGTCACTCGAGGCGTTGCATAAGCTGCGCTGATCACAGGATCTAGGGTGAGTCTAAGAGTACGGAAATAGCCTACTACTATTCCAAAAGGAACTCCAAACCCGATAGCCAAAAGAAACCCTGCGCCATATGCACCGAATGTTTCCTCAAGATAGATGATGATATCTCCTGAAACAACAACATCAACTAGAGCGATTGCAGTGTCTATAAGAGAAGGGAAAAAAATAGGTGGGATGATGTATGAGATTATTTGCCAAACTACTAGAGTTGCTAAAAACCCTAGAAGTTGTAGCCATCTAATTCGTGATATTCTAAAAAATGGTTTCAGAATACGATTATTAGATAGTTTGGCGAATATACTCATACATACCCCTCCTTATCCTAGATACAACTCTTCAAGTGCATCGTTCCAGAACGTAAAGATGTTCCAAGTATTTACCGGCAAATCTGCAGTAATTGCTCCTGCATCTAGAGCAATTTGGACAGCTCTTGCAGCGTTATCAGGGTCGAATTCTAGGGTCCAAACGCCCCAAGATAGATATCCGTCATAGAGCTGCGTGTAATAACTGATATTGTACCCGGCTCCGGTTTCACCTTCAACCCATGCCATGCCTTCTTCAATATAGGCCTCTCTCTGGGTTAAGGAAAATACGTTGGCAAGTACACCAGCGTACGCAAAGTCTGCCATTGTTTGTGGATGTGCATCTATGAAATCCTGTCTCACTCCAACACCTGAGGTAACTTCTCCAGTTGTTAGGAAATCTGTCAATGGTCCAAGTATATGTAGAGTTGGTAGTTCATCAAGAACAAGTGCATATTCAGCGTAAAGCAATCCTGCATCTATGCTTCCAGCTGCAAGTGCAGCATTTCTAGCTGAACTTCCTCCCACAACACTCCATGTACAATCCTCTGGATCAAGACCAGCATCCTCTAGTGCGTATTTGATATACAGGTAAGATATTGCAGTATAGGAAGATATTCCGATTACCCTACCTATCAAATCTTCAATTGAGTTTATGTCGCTTTTTGTTACAAGAAGATAACCTCTTGTATTGGTTGGTTGTACCTGTACAATCTCAGCTCCTCCCTCTATAGCTGGTAGATACTCCATTGCTGTTGTATCAATGAAGTCTATGCTTCCTGATACTATTGCCGCAATAGATGGTGTAACATCAATGTAGCTGACTTCAACCGTATAGCCCATGTCTTCAAGAATCTCAAATTGCTTCTGCCGGCAGTAGTCTATGAAGTTAACACTTGTCTGAGCACGACTTATTTTGATTGTTGGTTTCACCTCAGGCACAGTGCCATTTAGATCAAGAATCGTCTGTTCTAGTTGATCAATTCTCGCCTCATATGCCGCATTGGTCTGAAACCCGCCAATCAAAAATCCTGCGGATGCTCCAATGATTAGTGCTATTACTGTTCCAGCAATAGCCATATTCTTCCAATCTGTCACGCTATCACCTCGATTGAGACCCGTCAATAGAAATATGGTCTATAAAATTGTTTGCTTTTTAGGATGTTCTACTAAAAAGTAATCAATAATCAGTATAGAATCCAAAACACTTAAGAATTGGTTACAACTCCGTCCTGTTTGGAGACTGATACAACTATGGCAAATACTGACAAAAAACTAGAGGACGCTCGTGAATATTGGGATGGTTACTATGGACATAGACCTGAGCAATATGAACGCCTCGCAAAATATAATCTGGACATAATGACAAGTTGGACAAAATTCCGTGGAACCACTTGGAAAATCCCAGGAGAGGGTGGCCATCTCCCTCTAAAATTTAAGGAGCTGCTTGCTGTAGGAATTGAAACAGCTACTTGCAAGCTTGAAGTTGGACATGTTGAAAAGGCGATTGACGCTGGAGCTACCTTGGAAGAATTTGCTGAAGTACTAGGAATTTGTATTATGCTTGCTGGTATGATGACCTATGAAACAGGCGGGAAAGATGTCCTAAAACGAGCTGAAGAGTACGCCAAAAAAACAGGCAGGATCTAAATAATCGATAAGCGCCTCTAAATCGATATAAAAAAGAGATGACATATAATGAAGTTTGGAATACGTTTGCCAAATTCTGGTCCGTTTGCTGTCAAGTCTTCCTTTGCTAGGATTGCAAAAGAATGCGCTAGATTGGATTATGATGCTGTCTGGGTTCATGATCACATGCACTGGGGTGTAGAAGATGCCACCCATTTTGCGGCTGGATCTGCTGAAGCAGTGAAACCTGGCACATATCAGAATTTCTTCGAGTCCATTACAACCTTGGCATACCTGAGTACCATAGAGAAAATTCGTTTCGGGATAGCCGCTCTTGTGCTCCCTTTTAGAAATCCGATTGCCGTGGCAAGACAGTTTGCGACACTCCACGAATTGACTGGAGGCAGAATGATTCTAGGTGTTTGTCCAGGAGGAATTGAGCATGAGTTTGAACGTTTGCATATCCCTTGGGAAACAAGAGGTGGTGTTACGGAGGAATATATGCAGGTCTTCAACACACTATTTTCCGATGAGCCAATTTCTAGTTTTGATGGACAGCATATTAAGTTCTCAAATGTTGAATTCTTTCCAAAACCAATCAAACCCATCCCAATGTGGTATGGAGGTCATCCAAGTACGCGAACAGCCAGGAGAGTTGCCAAATATTGTGACGGATGGATTCCGTCTTATCTCACATGTCCTCAATTCGAGAAGACAATTAAAAAGATAGGAAAATTCGCAGTGGAATTTGGCAGGAATCCAGACGAATTCAGCATATGTCATGAAACCTATATCTGCATTGCAAAGACAGGAGAAGAAGCCAAGAAAATCTCTCAACGTTCAATGAAGGAAATATTTCCTGATGAACAATATGAGAAGGTCTTTCTCATTGGTTCGCCTGATGATATTACTAAAAAACTGAAGATGTATGAAAAATCAGGATTGACCGATTTTGAAATCAAGTTCATCTGTCATAATGTTGACCAGATGCTAGATATGATAGAATTGTTTACAAATGAGGTGAAGCCTATATTTTAGAACTTTGTATTAGAAACAGCGAATTGCAAATTGGAGAGGTATCAAATGTCCATTGTTGAAATCAAGAATGTAAGTCACACATTTTCAAAAGGAACTGGATCCGAGATGACGAAGACCCAAGCGGTTTGCAATGCAAATCTAGAGGTTAAAAGAGATGAGTTCCTTGTCATGCTCGGACCCAGTGGATGCGGAAAGACAACTCTGCTTCGGTTAATAGATGGACTGATCAAACCCACTGAAGGAGAAATTCTTGTTGAAGGAAAACCAGTTACAGGTCCAGGTTTTGATCGCGCCGTCGTCTTTCAGTCAATAAATCTGTTACCTTGGAGAACTACTTTTGATAATGTCGTTTTAGGCCTTGAGATTAAGGGAACACCAAATGAAGAGATGAGAAGCACAGCGCAGAAGTACATTGACATGGTTGGTCTAAGTGGATTCGAGAATCACTATCCACACGAACTCTCTGGAGGAATGCAACAGAGGGTTGGCATTGCCAGAGCTCTTTCAGTTAATCCAAAAATCTTATTGATGGACGAACCATTTGGTTATCTGGATGCTCTCACTAGAATGTCTCTTCAGATGGAGCTTCTGGATATTTGGTCTAAACAAAAGAAAACAATCATTTTTATTACCCATGATTTGGATGAATCCATTTTTCTTGGAGATCGAGTTGTTTTGATGTCATGCAGACCCGGCAGAATAACCGACACATTTCCTATTGATTTACCAAGGCCAAGGCCCGGTCATGACATTAGAAATACTGCGCAATTCCAATCGATCAGAGCAAAAATCTGGGATAAACTAAAAGAAGAGCTACAAAACGTGTAGCAAGGAAAAGACAGAGGAATAATTATGACCATCGACCTATTACTCAAGAATGGAACGGTATTCACTCCCAATGAACCATTGAGATGCAATCTTGCTATAGATGAAGGTAAGATTGTAGGATTAGTAAGTGACAGCGCCTCCCCAAATGCAGATAGAACCATCGATTGCAATGGTAAGATTGTGCTGCCTGGAATAATAGATCCTCATGTGCATTTTAGAGACCCTGGATATACTCACAAGGAAGATTATGAAACAGGAAGTAGAGCTGCGGCCGCTGGCGGGATTACTATGGTTATGGATCAACCAAATGTTGATCCAGTTCCCAATACTGCTGAAAGATTCGAGGCACATATGGAAAACGCTGGAAGGAAAAGCATCATAGATTTCAACCATTTTGCTAGTCCAAGCAGATTAGATGAGGTCCCTAAAATAGCTGCACTAGGTGCCATTGCTTTCAAGATTTTCCAAAAGAAAGCAGCATATCCATATGATACAGAAGCATCCATAGATGATGATCTTGAAATTTATGAAGCTTTCACAGCTGTGGGGAGAACAGGTCGAATTTGCAGCGTTCATGCACATGAAACATTTGTGTTCAATGGTATGATAAAGAGGCTCAGAGAAACTGGAGAGATGAATTGGCAGAAGTTTATTGAAATGTCCTATAGTGAGATTGTGCGAGTGGGAACAGTTCCAACACTCATATACTTAGCTGAGAAAGCTGGTGTGAAATTCTATGCTCTGCATGTTGGATCAGAGGACTATGTCAATATAATGAGGAATGCAAAGGCATTGGGTAAGAATGTTATTGCAGATTGTGAATTCTCGCATTTGGTGCCTGCTCCAAAAGGAAGTAGTCCTGATATTCTAAAAGGCCAATATTGGACAAATGAAGACCACGTTAAGGCTACTTGGCAAGGCATATTCGATGGAACTATTGATTTCATTGATAGTGATCATGCTCCCCACAAACCGGAGGAAATTGAAATTGGATTAGAGGATCCGGAAAAGATGGCTCTTGGATATGGCTGTATCGAGTACTACTTTCCGCTTTTATTCAATGAGGTTCATAGAGGTAGGATTACGGTTGAACATCTGGTGAAATTATGTTCGAGCAATGTGGCAAAAATTTTTGATATATATCCACGAAAGGGTGCTCTGCAAGTCGGGTCTGATGCAGATATTACAATTGTAGATCCAAAGAAAACAATTACTCTTAGCTCAGCTAACCTCTATACCAAATCTGGATGGACCCCATATGAGGGCACAGAAATCACTGGTGTTCCTATATTCACAATTGTCAGAGGGGAGGTAGTTATGGAGTCTGGAAACGTTATTGGCAAACCAGGATATGGTCGATTCATCAGACCTAGTATCTGATATATTTAGAATCTCTCTTAAAAACCTCGAGATTGAGAATCTAAATATGATTGATGAATCGAGTTGGTGGGCCCGTCGAGATTTGAACGCACGGAATCAACACACAATGACTATCGATAAAAGACCCTTCTTCTATCCATGAAAACCTGGAGATGACCATGTCTAAGGCAGATCCGGGTAAGATAGGGGAAGGCACGGGCTATGCTTTCCTTGCTGCTTTCGTTGGCTTCCTGATATTCTTCTATGGTGGCCTTGCCATTCTTACAGGTGACCAAGGACCGGAAGATCTTCCTTGGATATACATGGGATTCTTTCTAATGGTCGTGTTCTCCACTGTTCAATGGCTATCGTGGCGAAGATACGATAAATCTCTAAGCAGCGAACCCGAGGTCCTCGAACGAGTGCGACTGCGGCGTCGATTCTTTCTGTATCTAGTCTTAGGGGGAATCTGTCTTGTTACTGCTTTTACCAAATACTTCTCTGGACTGTTGCTGATTCTTCCAGTCGCAATATCAGTAATTGCAATCAGAGTAGCCATCAACGCAGCGAGGGAGTCTTTGGAGAGGGCGAGGGTGGAAGATGCACGTCAATCCTCAATTCATGAATCCATAGAAGATAATGGTGGGCCCGTCGAGATTTGAACTCGAGACCGACAGGTTATGAGCCTGCTGCTCTACCAAGCTGAGCTACGGGCCCTGAATCAGGTCAAGGCCCTTGCGCTTGCTAGTCGATATTAACGTTGCGAATGGTTCCCCGAATAAATTTCAACAGGTACGAATGCACACACTTGGACTGTCAAGAAGCTGCTCCAAAAGAAAAATCCAGATTTCAACTTTTTCTGACTTTATATTCCATTAGAGTGACTACGAGGCAACTCTCAGGTGTGAATTACATGATTCTACTGTTCACCTCAGACTCCTGTATATGGTGCGGCACACTCAAATCAATGCTAGAGAAGCAAAGTGAGGCTTTGGGAATTGAACAGAACATCTACGAGGTTGATGTTGAACGACAGTATCGCATTGCAGAAGCGTATGGCATCTTAGTGGTACCAACACTTGTTGCAGGGTCATTCAAAATCTCAGGGGTCCCACAGGAAAGTGACCTACGCTCATTCTTGCTTCAAGCATTGTCGAGAGGATTTCTAAGGCATGGGAACAATAGTGTAAAATCTGTACTTCGCGAGGTCCATCAGATTCGAGCAGTTGATTCATCCAATGACTCAATAGTTCGTACAGCTTCTTAGTTTTTATGCGACCCCTACGCAATCTTAATAACAGCATAGCAAAGTTCTCGATGCTACACCGCCCCGGTAGTGTAGTCCGGCCCAGCATCTAGGCCTTTCGAGTCTAAGACTCTTCGAAAAATCTTCGAAGCGGAGAAAACCCGGGTTCGAATCCCGGCCGGGGCACCATTTTCTTTAACTCAACAAAACTATTTCTTTCACCTTTGAAAGTTAAAAATAAGAATTTGTGAGTAATCAATTTTGACTACTCACAATTAAACAGCTATCACTGCTTTAGATAGTCTATAATCTAGTATCTAGAGCGTCTGTTGTTACCACCATAGCCACTGCCGCCACGGCGATCTCTACCACCATAGCCTCTGTCGCTGTAGCCGCTGTCTCGACTGCCATAGCCTCCGCTGCTGGATCGGTTGCCTCGTCCACCACCGCCGCTGTAACCTCCGCCACCTCGGCCGCCACCACCATAGCTCCTACGGGGTCTGTCGTCCTCGTGCTCTTCAGCGGACATATCAACTGTCATGTTGACATCTTCTATGGCTTCTTCAGTCCGCTCGAGTTTGCCGTATCTCCCAACATTAAGTCGTAAGTTTCCTCGAAAGAGCCCTGTATAACCATTTGTTAGGTTATAGGTAGCACCTTCTTCAATGCTATCAATTGAATCATCCCAGAGTGGAACCTGAACAATTCCGCTAGCATCACCAACAGTAATATCACAAACTCGATGAGTTGAACCATCCTGACGGGATTCAATCTCGCGTTCTTCTCCTATACTAGTCACCTTGAAAGAAATGGTGACATTCTTCATTCGTGGCTTGAGTTCAGCCACTGTAGCCTCAATTGGCTCGTGTTCTTCATAACTCATTATTATTCACTCGCTAAATGCGATATGCAAGTTGTCAAAACTAGCGGCTTCTTCTGTGAAATTTGCGATGCCTGAAAAAACCAACGCGATAAATTCCGTGATAGAAAGTACGTTTCGCTTCTCGTGTACCTGCGATAAAATTCTCAGAATCGTTCCTTAAGAACTTGTGTACAGCGGCTTTAAACTGAATACTCTTGTTATTTTCACTATCAGTTCATTGATAGAAGCATGTGAAAATCTGAGGACTTGAATGAATGCGTCAATGCTCCAGATGATATCACATCCACTCCACTCTTTGCATAATCCCTGATGTTCTCCTCATTGATTCCTCCAGAAACTTCCAGTATCACCTTTTCGCGTGTTCCATCTGCTTTGAGAACCTCAACGAGTCCGCCAACATCCTTTGGCTTGAAGTTGTCTAACAGGACTATGTCTGCTCCGGCGCCTATTGCCTCCTGAACTTGTTGCAGTGTCCGAGCTTCACAAGATATCTTCTTACTGAATGAGGTCTTCTCCTTGGCTGCAGTGACGGCTGCACGTACTCCGCCAGCAGCTGTAATATGATTGTTCTTTATCAGCACCATGTCGTCGAGCGCGTATCGGTGTGGATCCCCACCCCCAACCACCACAGCCCTCTTCTCAAAGAATCTGAAACCCGGTGTTGTCTTTCTCGTGGCTGCAACCTTGACTTTCGGGTTCTCTTTTCTTGCAATACTGACCATGTTGTAGACTTTTGTTGCTATTCCACTCATTCTTTGCACAATGTTGAGACAGACCCGTTCAACTGTTAGTAAGGTCCATGCAGAACCTCTCAGACGCATCACTGGCTGCTGAGGGTCCACCCAGTTCCCTTCAAAGGCGAGGACCTCGTATGTGAGTTCTGAGAAGTCCGCGATTGCTGCAACCTCTTCAATCCCTGCAAGTACAGCGCGCTCTTTTGCATATATGGTGGCTAAGGCTGTAGTGTCCTCCGGTATCGTCATCTCAGTGGTGATGTCACCAGATCTTACGTCCTCAGCGATGTATCTCTTCAGTGCGTCTATTGCTTCAGGTGGGAGGTTGCCGAATCTCATTCAATCACATCTTGGATGCATTGGGTTTCTAAGAATCTTACCCCGTGGTGATTCCTCACCAAAGATTTCCGCCTGAAACGACATAAACTCAGTCTCAGGGTCCTTCCATAGATTTGGTGGCAGTCCTGCCTTGTTACAGGTGTGCTCCAAGAACTCTCTTGTGTTCCATTTCCAGTCAACAGGAACCTGAGGAAGAAGGAGCCCTCGATAGGCACCTCTGATGGCAATCAATCCATCACGCCCAACTTTGACCAGGTCTAGTAACTCCTCAGGTTTAGAATACTCAATCTTCCTTGGAGGTGTCAGGACACTAAGATCCACAATGATCGAGTCTAGCTCCCTCGGGGTCACTGCTGGAAACCGTGGGTCATTGATTGCAGAGTCTACTGCGGAATCAATTGTGGCTTTAACTAAAGGTAGGGTGGGATAGGGCCTACCGATGCAACCTCGTAGATTGACACGTCCCCCAGACACGGAGTTCAGTGTCACAAAGACCCCGGATTTGGTGTGTAGGTGTTGTGGTGTATCTTTTGGAGTCTTCAATTTCTCCCTTGTACTTACAATCTCATCCACGGTCTTTCTGGCTAGATTCACAAGAAAGACTCCATCGTCGTCAGAGTATGCGTGTAACATCAGACACCAACTACACCTTTTTGTTCGAGTTCATCGTTATTTATCTTACACTCATCAAGATTTCTGGACTGGTACCTTCCCTGCAATGCCTGGTCCTGTGACAAACTCATCATTGTCAAACACAACCACACCTCCTACTATTGTAGTAATTACACGAGCTAGGACTCGTCTGCCTTCAAAGGGAGTTATCTTTGCCTTTGAGAAAAAGTTCTCACCCGTGATGGTTCCTTCTTGTATCCTTGCTAATACTATATCTGCATCATATCCCGGGGTGAGGATTCCCTTGGTTTCAAGACCAAGAATCCTCGCAGGTGCAGAGGAACAGACTCTCAGATAGTCTATCCAAGGCAATCGCTTCTCAAAGACCTCTGTCAACATCAGTGGAAGTGTGGTTTCGAGACCAGGTATTCCTGATGAGGCTTTAAGAAATGGGGCAGTCTTCTCCCACTTCTTGTGAGGTGCATGATCAGAGGCGACACAATCAATCGCACAGGTCTGACGCAAGCCCTCCATCAACATCTTGTTGTCATATGGAGACCTCAAAGGTGGTAGCATCTTCGCCAGACCGTCATCATGGGGGAAGTCACCACCTGATAAGAACAGATGATGAGGGGTGACCTCCGCAGTCAGTGTGTCCTCAGCACGGTTCTCTTGAATCAGTCTGGCAGTCGTTGCACAACTGACATGGCATACATGCAGTCTAGCCTCATACTCAACCTTTGCATCAATGAATGATTGAACTGACTTCACCTCGTCCTCACAGCTATGCGCGAGGAAGAACTCCTCCATGTTCTTTGGAGCTTTCATACTAGCAGGCAGGTCTGGATGAAATAGGAGTGGAAGATCACTGGCCACAGCTAATCTTGTACACTCTCTGATTCTCTCTCTAGTATACTTAGTGTCCTCGTCCAAAGGCGCGTGAGGATACACCTTCAATCCAAGAATGTCTCGAATCATCTGGACATCGAACTTCTCGATGATACTGGATATTCCAGAATAGAATCCAACATTGACATAACGCAGCTCCCGTGCTCGAGCAATCTTCTCGTCAAGAGTTTTCTTGTCAAGAACAGGGGGGTCCGAGTTAGGCATGTCCACCACTGTGGTGACACCACCCGCAGCGGCGGCCATGGTTCCTGTTTCATAATCCTCCTTCTCAGACTCCTTGAGATCACGAAGGTGAACATGGATGTCTATCAGACCCGGTAGGATATAGAGCCCTCTACAATCAATAGAATCTCGGTGTCTAGGTTCATCTCCATGCTTGTAAATTCCTTCGATTTTCCTTGCTTCGATAGCTACGGAGCGGACTGTTTCTCTTCCATTCTCTATGAATATACCATCTTTTAGGACCATATCCACAGCCATGTGACATCAACGCCGGTGCTGCCAGCGTTAGATAGACGCTGACTATCCTTTACTCAGATGCTTCTGGGACCTTATACTTGTTAGCAACAAATCGTGTGAAATCTGTTGCGCTAATAATCCCCACAAGTCTGTTGCCCTTACCTACGACCGGCAAGGTATTCAGCTTTGCGTCTAACATCCTTGCAGCGGCAACAGCAATCGATTCATCAGGCGTGACGAGCGGAGGTTGTTGAAGCATGGCATCAACCACCCGAATTTGTCTGACTTGGTTTGCGCGATGCTTGTCGGGCACCTCCACAGTAAATCTGGCCATGGCCTCAGCGACCATGCGTTCAGTGATCAGCCCCAAGACACGACCACCATCTGTGACAGGCATGCCTGAGTAGCCTGCAGCAAGCATGTCACCTCTGGCTTTTACGAGACGTGAAACGGGATTGACTTGAAGAATCTCACCGGTTGTCATGAGATCCTCGACCTTGATGTCTTTGAACTTCCTCACAAGCTCAGAAATCTGCACTTTTGTGATTACGCCAACAAGTTTGTTCTCATTGTCCACAACAGGGCAACCACTCATTCCACGCTCAATCATGAGCTGTGCGACATCGGTCACCTCATCATCAGGACCCACTGTGATGACAGTATCAGTCATTGCACTGGATACATGGAGCCTCTTTATTGAGAGGGCTACAACCTTACTCACCCCTAGCCTGTCAGCTATGTCTGCGTATGTGAGAATACCCTTGACATCCCCATTCTCAACTACTACCAGCCTTTCAGCGGCTCTCTTCTCAAGTTGCTCGAGCGCGTAGGACAGTCTCTGGTCCTTGTCAATTGTGACTGGCTCGACCATAATTTGGCTCACTTTCATAACAACAGTCTCCTATCTGATTGGTACGTACACAATACGAGTTGGTTGGTGAGTGTGTGACCAACTAGCTACGACAATTTTCACAGAGATACTGACCATCTTCCTCAATCAAGTCAGTTGAGTACTCTCCACAGCTATCGCACTCGCCTCCGTAGGCAATATCTTCATCCTCCTCCCTCTGCTCAACGCCCTCGCTTCTTAGTCGCAATGACTCGACAAGGATATCGATGAGTTCTGGAGACCAACGAAGAAGGTCTCTTGAGGTGACGATTCCTGCAAGGGAATCGTTCTTCAAGACTGCAACACGACGAATATTACTGCGCGCCATCACACGCATTGCCTCCGTTAGTGCTGTTCCGGGTTCTACATGAATTATTGGTGATGACATGATCTCCCGGGCTGCAGTAGTCTTTGCATCCCTCTCTTCTGCGATAACACGTCGAACAATGTCCGCTTCAGTAATGATTCCAAGAGGACGGTCTTCATCAACGATAATCACAGAACTTATGTCCATCTTGGTCATAGAAGTGGCAACATCGAAGACTGTTGCATCGGGAGGCATCGTCACGACATTGACTGACATGATGTCTCTCACAAACATTGAATGAGAGGGTTCCGACATTTGTTTTTCCTCAATTTTTTCAGAAGCTGGTCAGATACTCAGCCACCAACTGGCAGAGTGTCTTCTCGAGCTGGACTGCCACGTGTCTGATTTTAAATGTGTCTGTGCTCTCGCAAGTCAGAATAAGTATACCTCGTACTAGGATTCTATCTTTCCACTACCTGCTGGCAGAACTCTCATCATATCTTCTTGAGGTATCAGACCAACCTTTGGTGCATGCTCCTCAGGCACAAGACCCTTGAGGCGATTCAAAACTCCTTTGACCAGCTCACCTTTCTTCATATCGCCCGGTACTAGCCGTATATAGAATTCTGTTTGAGAAATCACAGCTGATGGTGGACCAGAGATTGGGACAGCATATTCTTCCTCAAGAATGACTCCAACCGCGAGCTCAACAGACACTCTACGAATGTAGTTCTTCGAACCATATAGCATCACCGCCCCGGTGGGTAGGTACTCACCTGAGGGGGGACTGAAGCTGACCTGCTCAGGATTAACCCAGTAGGCTTCACCGCTGGACAACCCATCCTGCCACGCTCGCGAGAATGTGACTGCGAACTGAGCCGCCTCCTCTAGTGTTTGTTGTCCTGGAGGTTCATCTGGTACTTTGATTATCGTGTAAGGTGCTCCATGAATCGCTGCGTGCAAGAATATATCGTTGGCAGCCATGTGACGTTTTGCCAAGGTTTCATTACTCTTTACGTCGCGGCCTCCCAAAACAAGAAAACCTTCTGAAGAGATGAACCAACGGTACTTCTCATACCATCGTTTCTTCCTCATCTTTATTGGTGCTTTTCTAATTTCAGGCTCCAAAACCAACTCGCCGAGTTTCTCTAACTTTTCCTGAGTCTTTGAAATCTGTTTCTTTGCTCCTTCAACTTTGGATTCCGCTTTCTTAGCTTGTTCATATGCAAGTGAGGCGTTATCTTGGGTTGTAAGTCGAATGTCTAATGTCACATCAGTGTCGTTGAGCTTCACAATGATTTGCCCTTGGGACGGGATGACTCTTTGAATCAACTGTGCAGATGGGATTCCTTGTTGTCTGCCCTGATTGATTTTGGTAATGATTTCATCCCATGGTGTCCCTCCAGACCTAGCTTTCGTGACAGTTTCCAAGACCTCTTGAACGATAGAGAAGTGTGAGTATATCAGTTCACCGTTGGCTCTGAGCGTCTTGGCCTTCATCTCCAGATTTTCGATGCTTTCCTTTTGTTTATCTATAATCTTCTGTAATCGAGCTTTTTCCTGTGAAAGAGCATCCTGTTCTTGGTCATCCTCAAGTTCACTCTCAGCCACGCCAAAGAACTCATCAATGGTCTGACTAAACGTGCTGAATGTTTCTTTTGTCAAATCATTGTAGAGTCTGAACGGAAAAGGCACGAATGCCAGAACCTCGGGCTCCTCCTCCTCGGACCCTTCATCGAAGACAATATTGGGTTCATTTATTCCCATATTCAGTTTTCTAACAAAGTCAGCCAAGCCTGCCTGTAAATCTGCTAGGGTCTGTTTATCAATCTCCGGACTCATTACTTTCGGTGAAACCTGTGCCAATGCGCAGATCTCCTCGCAGCTTAGGGAGTCAAGATTGAGTTGACTGGCCAAGGTTCTTACAATATTCGCATTCGAATCAGCGATGATTTCCTGAAGTGCGTCAATCTCAAGAGTCAGTACATCCATTCCACGTGCGGGTGGAAACTCATACTGTGCCTTTGGTATGACATCTCGATCTCGCATCTTTCTATAGTGCATTGCCACAAAGATGGTGTCTTTTGGGTCTAGAAGGAGTAGGTTTCCGTTACCAAACAGCTCAGCAACGAGTTTGTACGAATTATCATCATCGCCCACGTCAATTACTACAATCCTATCCAGCTCATGTTGTTTCACTGAGTTAATGCGTCTGTCTCTGAGATACTTGCGAAGTACGGTACAGAACTTGGATGGGACTCGTGGCGCCTTTCGTGAGAATTCTGTGAGATGGATACGATGTCCTGGGTGGATTAAGAGTTGCGATGTGCCACCACCTGGCTGGTAGAGTTTGAGAACGAAGATATCTCCATACTGGTATACATTCTTGATGAAGGCACCTTCTGCTGACTCAACCAGCTCAGGTAGAATGAGCCTGATGTCAACATTGCTCATTGAGTCCTTCATCTTACTTCACCTGTCCTTCAAACCGACATGATTATAACCTCGTCGATTGAACCAGCCTTCAAATAGGCAGTGATTGACAATGGATCTCACTCCACTAAAGAGCTTCTTCAAATCTATGTTCAGAAGATGGGAAGACTCCCCAAATGACCAACAGTACTACGTGAAGATCTTTTTTGCAATATTCAGCGCCTTGGTCTGTGGTATTGCAGGGCCTGTCTTCGCTGGAACGCGAGGAGTGATATTCGGATTTCTTATTTACGTTCTTTCTCTCTATGTCATTCGATATCTTTTGGAGATTGACTTAGAAGATCTGGGTGGCACTCAGAAGATGATTACAAACTCATTACCCTCTTATCTCATGCTATGGGTAGTCTTGTGGACCCTTATGTATGCCTTTACAATTCCCCCTGAGATTCTAGCAATGCTCTGATAGTGTGTTGTAAGAATC
>Ga0180437_10000819_pt1 | contig 56192 bp, 45 predicted proteins | sample SS_ome_4_FD_132410 | JGI IMG/M metagenome (GOLD analysis project Ga0180437, IMG submission 132410) | Hypersaline lake sediment archaeal communities from the Salton Sea, California, USA - SS_3_D_1 metaG | ecosystem: Environmental > Aquatic > Non-marine Saline and Alkaline > Hypersaline >...
AACCTGCCTCATCGCATACGTAATATCCCCCCAGATCTCCTCTTCGCTCTTCCATTCCTCTAGCCCCTGTGCTATATTGCCCCTGAAGTCTAGTTCTTGCATAAGGTGTAGCTCCTTTCTCCGAGTCACCGCCCGGGTGAGGGTACCGGTTACACCCCTTGCATATACCACCTATTCAATTCCGCACACAATACGTTACACAACAGGCGGGGCCCCAATATTCCTCTTGACAAGGTCGGGGTTTGGTATTATCTGAGTTGCGAAAGTGAGTTGCGGCGCTCCGTAGCCGCACTCCAGGAGGTGGTATTTCCGATGAAATGTCACTATCATCCCCGCGCAAACGCCTTCGCCGTATGCTCGGCCTGCGGAATCAGCCTGTGTAGAAAATGCATGATAGAGGACGGGGACAGGATCTACTGCGAATCCTGCTATGCACAAGGCCACCATGACGACGAGGACGATTTCGATGACGAGCGGCAGGTCGAGTCCGAGGACCTCATGGATCTCGAGCTCATGGACGTGCTCGACACGGATGACGACGACGGGCTCTTCTGACCAGGCAGAGCCGCCGCTCTGACCGCCTTTGATCTGCTCTTCCCGGGCCCCGCATGCCCCGGCATGCCCCGCAGTTGACTTAGGCTCGAAGCCGGGGTTATATTGGGTTGGAACCTATGTGGCCGCCCCTTATTTAATCAAAGTAGATGGAATGCATGAATCCCGCTGAAAACAGGCAGCCGGCCCTTATCTTCCTGGCCCTGGCCCTCCTCCTGGCGCTGGTGCCCAACCTGGTGCTTGTCCCCGGGGTGGAGGCCGGGGAATTCAAGATAGCCAGGCTCAAGTACAGGGGCGGCGGCGACTGGTACAGCGACCCCACCTCCATGCCCAATCTGCTGGCGCGGGTCAAGAGTGACCTGGGCATAGAGACGGCCAGGGACGAGGTCAAGCTCGACATCATGAACGAGTCGCTCTTCAACCATCCCTTCGCCTACATGACCGGCCACGGCAAGGTGAAGTTCTCGGAGGAGGAGGCGGCCAGGCTGCGATTGTACCTGGGCTCGGGCGGTTTCCTGTGGGTCGACGATAACTACGGGCTGGACGAGCATTTCCGGAAGGAGATCCGAAAGGCTTTCCCGGACGAAGAGCTGGTCGAGCTCCCTTTCAGCCACGAAATCTACCATGTTGTCTATGATTTCCCGGGGGGCCTCCCCAAGATCCACGAACATCACGGAGGGCCTCCCCGTGGTTACGGTATTGTATATGAAGGAAGGCTTGTCGTCTTCTATTCCTTCAACACGGACATAGGAGACGGCCTCGAAGACGCGGGCGTTCACGATGACCCGCCGGATAAGCGCGAAGCCGCTGCCAGAATGGCGGTGAACATCATCGCCTACGCGCTGACGCACTAGGACTGGCCCGGGAGGAAGATCTTTTGGAAGCCGGTAAGTACAACATCGGGGAAATCTCAAGCCGGCTCAGGCGGGTGAGGGCTTACACCCTGTCGCTGGGCCTGGTGTCGGCGATTGTCTCGGCGCTTCTGGTGCTGGCCGCGGCCTGGCTTCTGGTCTCCCTTCTCGACATGGGGCTCGGGCTCCCGTGGGGGGCGCTGAGGGCGGTCGCCCTTCTCGGCGGCGTCGCGACGGCGGCGCTTCTTGCGTACCGGCTTTACCGGACTCTGGCGGCTTCCCACTCCATAAAGAGATACGCCGCCCGCATCGGCCAGGAGCTTAAGGAAATCGGGCTCGACATGCTCACCGCCCTCGACCTTGCCGAGGTGGACGGGGAGAAACTCGGCTACTCGAATGTGCTCATTACGCGGGCCATAGACGAAATCACGTCGAAGGTACGTAAACTCGACCTCAAAGTGGCGGTGCGCAGGCGCGCTCTAATCATAGAAGTCGTCGTGCTCGTCGCCGCGCTTGCGGGGGGCGGGCTCTGGAGGGCCGGTGCGCCGGGCTCTTTCGCTTACTCAGTCGCCAGGATGAAGTTCTTCCTGGGGCTTACCGCGGAGAGCGGCGTCGCGATTCGCGTAATGCCCGGTGACATGGAAATCTTTGCGGGTACGGCCCTTCAAATCGAGGCTGAGGTCGAGGGCTTCCTGGACAGCGATGCCATGCTCCATATCGTCTCGGAGGAGGAGGAAACGCGGTTCAAGATGTCCCCGGCGGAAGGGGACGGGCCCGCGGAGCCCGGCATCAGGACCTTCACGTCCGGCATCGCGCGCGTGGACAAGGACCTCAATTACTTCGTCAGCGTGTCGGGCCAGCGCACCCGTACCTATCATATTTCCGTATTCGAGGAGCCCCGCATCACCAGCGGTTTTATAAGGCTGAGGCCGCCCGCTTACACCGGGCTTCCGGCCCAGATAGTGCCGGAGGGGGTGTGGGACATCGTCGCCCTCTATGGTACGCGCGCGGACTTCGCCCTGGCGACCAACGCGTCGCCCGACAGCATGCGGTTCGTGACCTGGGCGGCCGGCGGCGCGCGCGAGGTTGAGTACTTCGCCGTCGGCGATGACTCGGTGACATACGCGAAGTCACTGCTGGGCGACTTCTCTTACTCGCTTGAGCTCGTAACCGGGGATCGGGCGGCTCTTGAGGCCCACGGGCCTCATTCGGTGAAGGTAATGGAGGACGAGCCGCCTTATGTGAGGATAGAGAGTCCGGCCAAGGAGATATTGCTGGAAGCCGACATGATCGTGCCTCTCTCGGTGCGGGCGCTGGACGACTACGGCATCTCGAGTATGCAAATCCACTACAGGAGCCCCGCCGACTCGGGCTATGCAGACCTCGCTTACTCCGGCAGGACGGAGGCGCGCTCGGATCACAACTGGGACGTCGGCGACCTCGACGTATTCCCGGGCGAGGCGGTTTACTACTACATCCGGGTGGCCGACAATGACGCGCTCAGGGGCCCCAAGTTCGCGAGAACCGAAACCTACGTGGCGAGGGTTCCCACCGTCTACGACTTCTATGAGGAAATCGAGGAGCGCCAGGAGGGCGAGGTCGAAGACCTCCAGGAGGTGGCCGAGGAGATGGAAGAGCTCGGGGAGGCCATGGACGACCTTGCCGAGGAGATGAAGCAGGACAGGGAAGTGGACTGGGAAGAGGAGCAGTCCATGAAACAGACCCTCGACCGCCAGAGCGAGCTCACCAGGGACCTCGAGGATATAGTGTCGTCAATGGATGAGACTCTGGACATGATGAGCGAGAGCGACCTCATTAACTTCGAGATGATAGAGAAGATGGAGGAGATACGGAGTCTGCTGGAGCAAGTGGCCACCGAGGAGTTTATGCAGGCGCTTGAGAAGATGCATGAAGCAATGGAGCAGCTGGCGCCTGAGGATATAGAGCAGGCCATGAAGGAGCTGGACTTAAGCCAGGAAGACCTCATGCGGCGCCTCGAGGCCACCATAGAGATGCTCAAGCAGCTCAAGCTTGAGCAGGCCATGGACGCCGTTGAAAATCTCGCACGGCAACTCCTGGAGGCGGAGCAGGCCGTAAACGAGGAGATCGGCGAGGGCGGCGACCTGGAGGAAGCCGCCGATAAGGAGCGCGGGCTTCAAAACGACGCCGCGGGCCTGTCTGAGATGATGAAAGACCTGGCCGAGGACCTGGAAGCGGCGGGCAGTCCGGCGGCGAGCGAGATGCAGGATGCCAGCGACTTCATGGAGTCCAGCAAGACCGGCCAGAAGATGTCCGAAAAGACCTCCGCCATGTCCGAGGGCGACCGGCAGGAGGCCCAGAGCATGGGACAGGAAATAGAGGGCGATCTTGAGAAGCTCAATGAAATGGTCTCCAATGCCAAGGTGACCATGCAGGGGGGCCGGCAGAAGGAAGTGCTCGACGCGCTTAAGAATGTAATGAACGGGCTCAGGGAGGTGTCCCAGCGGCATGAGAACATCATGGTTCGCATTGCAGAGGCGCCGCCCGATGACGAGGTGGCCGAGCTGGCGCGGCAGGAGATGGTCTACAAGGAGGCGGTCGATTACGCGGCCGAGCAGCTCTTCGAGGTTTCCAAGATGAGCCTGTTCGTGCCCCCGGAACTCGGGCTGATGGCGCTCTCGGTGTCCGAGAACATGGAAATGGCCGCGAGCCAGCTCCACGAAGGCCAGCGGGGGCGGGCGAATAACAGCATGAAGACCGCCCTCAAGAGCACCAACCAGCTGATCGCCAGCATCGCCGAGGCCACCGACAAGGCCTCGTCCTGCTCGTCGTCGAGCAGTATGTGCGACGCCATGAGCAGCCTTCAGAATATGAGCTGCCAGCAGATGGGCATCAACATGGGCACGCAGGAGCTCTTCGACGAAAGCGGGCAGCTCACGATGGACGCACGAGCGCAGATGTCCAGACTGGCGGCTCAGCAGGAGAGCGTGCGGCAGGGGCTTGAGGAGATGATGCGCGAGTACGGCAACCGGGGGGAGATCCTGGGGAGAATGGACGATTTGATAGAGGAGGCCGAACGCATCATCGAAGCCCTCCGCAACCAGCGGGTCGATGAGGAGACATTGCGGCGCCAGGAGAAGATATTGACGCGGCTTCTCAACGCGCAGAAGTCGCTCCGGCGCCGGGACTACTCCCAGCGGCGGAAGTCCGAGCCCGGCGAGGAATACGCCGTGAAGCCGCCGCCGGAGCTCACGCTGGAGGAACGGGAGAGGCTCATAGAGGACATTCTCTATCGCCGGCGGGGCTACTACCCGCCCGAGTATGAAGAACTCATCAGGGCATATATAAGGGCTATAGCCGAACATGAATAGCAAAGCGAACGCATACGGACTACTAACTCATATTAAATGTGCGGCATCGCGCGGGCTGTGCTCTGCGCTCGCGCTCGTCCTCATTCTGATGCTGGCGCCGCCCGCAGCACGGCGCGCGGTCTGCCAGGAAACCCCACGACAGGTGCGGGACAGGACCATCAGGGAGTCCCAGTCGCTCACGCGATACGGCAACAATGAGATGGCCCTCGAGCTTCTCGAGCGGCTCTATGCCCAATCGCCGACGGACGAGGTGGTCGTCGTCTCTTTCTTCGACTTCCTGGTTGAGCGCGAGATGTACGAGCGCGCGCGCGGCGTAATGGAGGAGTATCTCGATTTCAGGCCGACCTATGTGGGCGGTATGGCGAAGCTCGCCGACCTCTATTTCAAGATGGGCGAGAACGAACAGGCTGAGGACCTGCTTGAGCGCTTCATCGAGACGGGACAAAACAGGGCCTGGGCTTTCGAAATGGCGGCCCAGACGTATATCAACGCCGGCATGATGGATGAAGCCCTGCTCGTAGTCGAGAGGGGGAGGACGCATCACCAGAATCCCTACATGCTCCATGACCAGGCCGCGCAGGCTTACCTCAAGTCCGGCCGGTACGCCGAAGCCGTGAGCGAATACCTCACTGCGATCGAGGGCAAGGCGATCACGGGTGATGTGGCCAGGTCGCGCATCATAGCCATGGCCCGGGAACCGGCCGCCAGGGAGGCGATAGTCCCGGTGCTCGAGCGGGCCGCGGAGGACGGCGTGGCGGGACTTGTTCCACTCACGGCCCTGTGGCAGATGTCGATGGCCGAAGGCGACTGCGCCGGCGGGCTCGCCGACGTCACGCGCCTGGTGCGCGCGGACAGGAACCTCATCGGGCTTCTGGTGAACGCCGCAGGCGAGTTTGAGCGGGGAGAGTGCTTCGGCGAATGCGCCGACGCATACGGACTCGCCGCCGAGCTCACCCGCGCAGAGGGGGACATCCCCGGTTACCTCCTCGCTCGGGGAATGTGCCAGGAGCGGGGCGGCGACCTCGAGGGCGCGCTCGCCACATACGAAGATTTCTCGGCACGATACTCCGGCTCCGAGCGGGGTTTCGACGGCTTCCTTGGGCTCGCGCGCTGCCTGCGGGCCATGGGAAGATGCGAGGAGGCGCTGGCGCAGGCGGACAGGGCGGTTGAGGCCCGGGCCAGAGGCAAGGATTCGCGTAAGGCCGTGCTCATAAAGGGCGACTGCCTCGTCATACTCGGGCGGTTCGACGATGCCAAGCGCACATATGATCTCGTAAGGCCCGACTGGGACGACTTCCAGGCGCAGAGCGCCTACTACAACCTGGGCGAGATAGCGCTCTATGAACACGGCTTCGAGGCGGCGCTGTCTTATTTTAATGTCACGGTGAGCGAGTACCCGGGTGAAGCCCTCGCCAATGACGCCGTGGAACGCCTCATCCTCATACGCGGTGCTCGAGCTGGCGAGGAGGGATACGCGCCGGAGCTGGGAGTATTCGCCGAGGCGGCCCTGTCGGAGCGGCAGGGTGAAATCGAAGAGGCAATTACGCTCTTCCGCAGGGCCGCGGCGGCCGGCCCCTCGGAGGTCAGGGTACAGAGCCTCAAGAACCTCATACGCCTTTACCTTGCCGCCGACGACCTCGAGCAGGCGCTCGATATCTGCAAGATCGCGGGCGAGACCGTGGAGTCGCACTGGTCGCCGGTTGCGCTCGAGACGGCTGGCGATATATACTTGCGGCTCGGTATGCTCGACGACGCCGTCAACACATATGAAAACGTAATCGTGAACTATCCCAACAGCGTCTCGGCCGGTGAGGCCAGGCGCAAGCTCGATCTGGTTAGGAGGACAACGGGAGAGTGACCGTGCATGAGGTCATAGGAAGATCGGCCGCGGCCGATCTCATAGGACGACCGGCCCTGCGTGAGGCCGCGGGGAGATTGAGCTCGCCCAAGCTCATCGGGAGACTGACCTCGCCCAAGCTCATAATAGTAGTCCTGCTGCTGTCCGCGCTTGTCCCCGGGGCGGCCTCGGCGGACAAGATCCTGATCTACATGGACCTCGAGCAGTTCGACCACCTGCGGGCGTACGGAGTTGCCTACTGGGCGCTCGAGCAGGGCTTCAACGTGGAATGGCTGCTCAACTACCGCGGCGGCTCTTTCATGACTGAAGCGAGCGACCTCATCGCCAGGCGCGCCAGGATAATGGGTGTGGAGTTCGACGTCATACCTCCCGGAGCCGCGGCGGGCATCTACCGCACAATAGAAGAGGAGAACATGGAAGTGGTGCTCCTCGAGAAGGCGCCTGCTATCGCGGTATACGCTCCGCCCAGCACGGACCCCTGGGACGATGCGGTGAGGCTCGCGCTCGAGTACGCTGAGGTGCCCCATACCATCATATACGACGAGGAGGTGCTTGCCGGGGCCCTGGACGACTATGACTGGCTCCACCTTCACCACGAGGATTTCACGGGGCAGTACGGCAAGTTCTTCGCTTCCTACAGGAACGAGGAATGGTATAAGAGCCGCGTCGCCGAATCAGAGGCGATAGCCGCAAAGCTCGGATACACCAAGGTGTCGGCCCTCAAGGCGGCGGTGGCGAGGCGGATAAAGGACTATGTCGCGAGGGGCGGCTTTCTTTTCTGCATGTGTTCGGCCACCGACACCTATGATATAGCGCTCGCCGCCGAGGGTGTCGACATCGTGCCTGACGTCTTCGACGGCGACCCCATCGACCCGCGCTACGCCGCCAAAATGGACTATTCGAAGTGCCTGGCCTTCGAGGACTTCAGACTCATTACCAACCCCCTCGTCTACGAGCACTCGGATATCGACACAACACCGCGCGCCGCAAGGCGGGGCCGCAATAACGACTATTTCACGCTGTTCGACTTCTCCGCCAAGCATGACCCCATCCCCACCATGCTCACACAGGATCACGTGTCGGTGATCAACGGCTTCATGGGCCAAACCACCGGGTTTGAAAAGCGGCTGGTCAAGCGGGGAGTCACCTTCCTCGCCGAGACCGAGGGGCAGGATGACGTTAAGTACCTGCACGGGACATTCGGAAGGGGCACCTTCACCTTCTATGCCGGCCATGACCCGGAGGACTACCAGCACATGGTCGGGGACCCGCCCACGGACCTCGCGCTGCACAAGAACTCCCCCGGCTACAGGCTAATACTCAATAACATCCTCTTCCCCGCGGCGAGGAAGAGAGAGCAGAAGACTTAAGAGGAGGCCACTTTGCGTTCCGCACCTGAGTGTATTGCGTGTTCCATAAACCAGGCCATGCGCACGGCAAGGCTCGCCGGGGTCGACCAGGAGACCCAGATGAAGGCTTTGAAGTGTGCCGTAAGGGCTCTCGCAGACGCGGACTTCTCAAAGCCGCCGGCGGTTCTTGCGACCCAGACAATACTCGCGAGCGGCGAGGTCTACGATCAGAACGACCCCTATAAAGAGGAGAAGAAGCGGACGACCGAAGAGGCGCTGCATCTATACGATGAGATCAAGCCCGCGGTCGAGGCGGAAATGTCGGATATGGACCCCGTCTCCAGGATATCCTACGCATCCAAGCTGGCCGCTGCCGGCAATATCATCGACTTCGGCATCGGCAAGCCCTTCGACATAGAGGCGACCCTGAAGGACACGCTTGAAAATGGCTTCTCGGTAGACCACAGCCGGGAGCTCTATGATGAGCTCCAGAGCAGCGATTCCTTCCTTCTCATAAGCGACAACGCCGGGGAGATCGTCTTCGACCGCTTCCTCATAGACGAGATACTGGCCATGGGGAAGCGCGTGATCGTGAGCGTGCGCTCGAGGGGCATACTCAATGACGCCGTCCGCGAAGACGCAATCATGGCGGGCATAACAGACCCGGTCGAGATCCTGGAGACCGGGACGGGCAGCCTCGGCCTCATGCTCGATGAGACCTCATCCGAATTCAGGAGGCAATTCGAGAGTTCCGGAGTCATACTCTCCAAAGGCCAGGCCAATTACGAGACCCTGAACGACGTCAAGCGCAGCATGTTCTACATACTGCGCATCAAGTGCCATGTAATAGGGGACGGGATGGGGCTCCCCAACGGCGTCTCCGTCCTCATGCACAACGGGGTCAGGTGACGGGGTCAGGTCTTGAAATGCACATCCGGCTGATCTGACCGGATCTACATTGCAGGCCGGATCTACTTTGCAGGCATGATTCCGACGGTCTTGTCGCCCCGGCCCAGCGTGACCTCCCGGCGCAGATCGCGCGGCCATTGAATTCTTCGCGATATGTGCTATAATGAACACAGAGGAGGTGCGAGACATGAAGCGATACGCCTGTGTCACATTCGTGCTGATATGTCTGCTCTTCGGCTCTGCGGCTGCCGACATCTGGTTCGTCGTGCCCGACGGCTCCGGAATGGCACCGACCATTCAGGCTGCAGTGGACTCGGCTTCATCCGGCGACACAGTCGTCCTGGCCAAGGGTACTTTCACCGGTGAAGGCAACCGGGATGTGGTTATAGACAAGTCAATTACCGTCATCTCCATCAGCGGCGATCCGGAGACATGCATAATCGACTGCGAGGGCTCGGCCGCCGAGAACCACAGGGGTTTTTTGGTTGATGGTATCGGCGCGACGATTGAGAGCATAACAATCGAGAACGGCTATGAAGTCGGCGGAGGTGCTCTGCGGATAGACGGCCTTTGGTCGGATGTGGATATTGACAACTGCCGCTTCCTGAACAACTACGCAACCGGTGGCGGAGCTGTCAATGTCTTCATGCCCTTGTACGGGACGATCCGGATTACGGACTGCCTATTCGAGGGGAATTCTGCCGGACAGGGTGGTGCCCTGTATCTGTATTGGCACAACGGGATTGACGAATGTCAGCTGACGGGCTGCACTTTCATCGAGAATGCATGCGATTTCGGCAGCGTCCTCTACGTTAAGGAATACGCCATGGACTACGGTACGGCCAGATTCACCAACTGCAGCATGGTCGCAAATACCGGCAACTCGGTGCTGTGGGTTGATATGGAGGGATGTTACGTCGTACTGGACAGGACCATAATGGCGTTCAATGCCTGCGCGCGCAATGCATATGGTATGGACTATATGTACTGGTGTGAGTGCACTGACATCTACGGCAACGACGGTGGAGACTGGACGGGCCCTCTGTCTGACGAGTTGGGCATCAGGGGCAACATCTCCCAGGATCCGTTGTTCTGCGATATGGAATCGGGCGACCTTACACTCGATGAAGACTCGCCCTGCGCACCGGCAGGCTCCCCGGCCGGTTGCGGCCTGATAGGAGCCCAACCCGTGGGTTGCACGCATGCAGGGGTCCCCCAGGGTCTCGAAGAGCCAGTCACATGGGGGACCATAAAGGCCATGCACAGATAGCTTGCATTCCGGCAAGGCGTATGTGAGCGCTGCAGATTATACCGGCCCGCCAGGAGGCGGCTGCATTCCTATTCCAGGTACCCCAGGCTCCTTAATATCTGTATCCGTCCGGATTCCTTGGCTGTGGGTATGGGGGCGGGGTGAAGGCCGTCGGCCTTGATCCACTCGTGCAGAGTCCGGTCGAGGGTCCTTGCGGCTTCGGGATCTTGCCCGAACAGGTCCGTTGTCTCCCCGGGGTCGGCCACAAGATCATAGAAGTGCTTGGTGAGTCCGCCTTCCTTATCCTCCCGCCAGACGAGCTTCCGGCCCTGCGTCCTCACCGCGTGGCGCGGCATTGCCTTTTCGGGGAAGGGGAAGGTCTCGGCGAAAGCGTACTCGGCCGTGCGCGTTTCGGCTCCCATGACGAGGGGCCTCAGCGTCTTGCCCTCGGTGGCCCGAGGTATGTCTATACCCAGGAAGTCGAGCAGCGTCGGGAATATGTCTATGCTCTGCACGAGGCCGGGCAGGCGCTTGGGAGTCGCTCCCAGGCCCGGGTGGAAGATGATAAGCGGTATCATGATGCACTCTTCATATAGCGCGATGTCGTGGCCGAAGTAGTATTCGTGCTCATAGAGCATCTCCCCGTGGTCGGCTGTCACCACCACGATGGTCTTGTCCGCAATGCCGAGTACCTCAAGCGCGTCCAGCACCCGTCCCACTTGCTCATCCGTAAAGATGATCTCGCCGTCATAGAGCTGGGACAGATAACGTAGGTCCTCCTCCTCCAGATCGACTTTGTCTTTCCAGACCTTCATGATGAACTCGGTGGAGGAGTCGGCGTTCCCGAGGTACTGTGCCACGTGCTTTGCGCGGATCTCGAGCGGCGGCGCGTACGGCCGGTGCGGGTGGAACCAGTGCACCCAGGCGAAGAACCTGTCTGATGCATTATCCTCAAGCCAGGACAGCACCTCGTTCGTCGTGGGGTCTATGCCGCGCTCCTGTGCCTTCTCGCGCTGTATGGGCCTCATGATTTCGTTCACCTGCCAGTACCTGTCGAAACCCTGGTCGAGGCCGAAATCGCGGTCCAGCACGTGGCTGCTTACGAAGGCGGTCGTTTCGAAACCCTGCGCTCTTAAGATCTCGGCAAGCGTGGTGACTTCCTGCGACACCACGCTCTCGTGGCTGATGGCCTTGTGGGTTCGTGGGTGCTGGCCCGTGAAAATGGAAGTATGTGACGGCAGCGTCTGGGGGGTCGAGCATACCACCTGCTCGAAAAGCGCGGCCTTGGCAGCGAACTCGTCTATGCGCGGGCTCGTCGGCCGCTCGTAGCCGTAGCAGCCCAGGCGGTCAGGCCGCAGGGTGTCTATGGTTATTACGAGGATATTATAATCCGGCTCGCGTCCGCATCCGGCGGCGAGAACGACAGCGGGGAGCAAGAGAATCAGAATCGCTCGTTTCAAAGCCCTCTCCATACGATGGTGAAGTCCGCACTTCCTTCTACGAAAGTATATCAGGCTTGTTCCCAAGTCAATCGCCTGAAGCTTCAGAGCCGTGGACTTCCCAGAGCCCGTATTTCGTGTTGGCAAAGACGGGCCTGAACTCCGCCTCGCGCGCCTCGAGTATTATTGCCATGGAGGTAGTGGTTCTTGCCAGTATGTAGCGGCAATTGAAGTCCTCCAGTGTGACCGCGAAATCCTCTTCGGAGACATCGAGGGCGAAGAAATCCCTGAGATCTCTGGGCGTCCTGATTCGTTCGCTCCTGTATATGGTCGAATAAGCGGGACTCACGTACGCCGGGTAGGCATACCTCACGTATGCGGGGATCATGATTCCCGTGTTTGTCGTTGCCAGCACGACCCCGCGAGGGGCAGGTTCCGCGCCCAGTGCATAGGCCGCCTCTAAAAACTCGGGGTCGGGGCGCCCGCCATCGCGTGTGCTTGCCATGAGCGAGAAGTAATTGCGCGGGTCCCCCCTGCACAGGGCAAGAGTTATCACAATGGCTATGACATAGCACCATCTCAACCTGAGTCCTATGCGGGTCAGGAAGAAGCCTATTGTAATGCCCCAGGGAAGCAGCCAGGTCAGCCTATAGAGCATCTTGCGCGTGATTATTCCGGATGTGAAGCCCGCGACGCCAGGGACATATGCCAGAAACAGGACACCGGCGGTGAGGGCCACAAGTAACCTCGCGGTGCGGCTCCTTTGCCACCACCCGAGCGCGGCAAATGTCAGCACGAGTCCGGCCAGGGCGATTGGGTAGCGGGTGATGAGCAGGGGGTGAGCTATGTAAGCCCCCGCGCTAAGGCTCAGGATTCTGTCACCGGCTGCGGCCCTGGCCTGGTCGCCGGGCAAGTGAGGCGAAAGGAGCGTAGCCACCCCCCTGCCCTCGTGAGGTCCGGGGGCTACGTCCTCAAGGAGAGAGGTGGCCTCCCTTCCGGGGCCGAGCATCAGGCTGCAGAGAACGAGCGGTACGAGGACGAGCGCGATCGTGACCGCCGGGCCTCGCCTGCGGTCTCGGAGCAACTCAATGGCTGCGAATGGAATCAATCCCACCGTGCACCACACCACTCCCATGGGGTGTATAAGACCCGCCGCTATGACAGATAGGAAATACAGAGCGTATAGCCGGCGGTCGGTGGGCTCTGGGTGGGCGTGGCTCCGGCGCACGAGCCCCAGCCCGAGCGCAATAGCCACCATCACGGGCACGAGAAAGGCGAAGCTCTTGTCCTGGGCTGTGCGCGCGAAGAGAGCCCAGCCCGCCGTGTCTGAGGGATAGGCGCTTGAAAGGTAGAAGAGGACCTGGAAGAAACAGGCAAAATAGGCCGCCTTCTCCGACTTGAGTATCCGCTTCGCGAGCGTGAAGACGCCGAATATCGCGAACGGGAATATAATCAGCGGCAGGTAGATCTGATGGGCGTCGACCGGATGCGCGCCGCTCACGCTCGAGAGAAGGGCTTCGGTTACCCACCAGGAACCGAACCACACTCTCGGCGGAGACGGCAGGTCCGGCCCCATGAGCGCGTCGGTCGCGTTTATGGGCAGGCCATCGACGTAGTCGGCGATATATGCCAGGTAAAACCAGTCATCCATGTCCCTTGGCGACCAGACGGTTGCGGCGCCGAGCAATATGGCCGCTGCTATCAGGATTATTGCGGCTGTTCTGCTCCCCTCGAGCCCTGTCCCGACTTCAGTCCCTTTTCTCAACCACACCTGCCGGATGATGAGGAGAATAAGCAGCGCGGAATAGACGAGAGTGAGCAACAGGATAACCAAAGCCAGGCTTGTTCTTGCGACAATGCCCATGAAACTCAAGAGCAGGATGGGGACGAGTCCGCACACAAAGGCAGTTGCCAGGTGTTCGGGCAGCGTCAGGTATTCTTCGGTCCTGGATTTCAGGGCCCCGGTTATGACAAGCCCGGGAAAGAGAATGATACCCAGGGCGGATACGGTGAAGGAAATGCCGGGGGGGAGATGGGAGAAGGCCCCCAGCAGGGCCGCGACTGCGGTCAGCCCCGCGCCGATGGCCACAATGAGGATCGGTCCCGATATAGGTAGGGTTATTCCGGGTCTCATTTGGATAAGAACTAGCACATGATGCGGCCGCATTCAAGCAAGTGTGTCAGCGCCCGCGGGGATCTTGTATCGAAACGCGAGCGGCAGTAGTGCTATACTCGCTCCGTCCCTTTCTACCCAGGGGCCTATGAGGAGTGACAGACTTGGAAGTTGAGTCCGGAAGAAGACAGCGGTACAGCAGGCTCGCGGCATGCGTGCTTGTCGCCGTGCTCGTAGCAACGGCGTTAGGCCTTTACAGGGACTACGGAATTTCATGGGACGAGCCCGTGCAGAGGGACTATGGGAAGAAGGTCTATGACCATGCATTCCGCAATGACGACTCGCTCCTCGCAGACCGCCATCGCGTATACGGCCCTGTTTTCGAAGTGCTTCTAATTGTGCTCGAGAATGCCTTTAGGCTTGAGGATGCACAGGACGTCTATTTCATGAGGCACCTGGTCACTTTCCTAATGTTCGCCGCGGGGGTCTTCTTCTTCTATCTTCTTGGGTCACGCATACTCCGGGACTTCAGACTCGGTCTGCTTGGCGCGATCCTCTTTATTCTGACCCCGCGGATATTCGCCCATGCCTTTTACAATTCCAAGGATATACCCTTCATGGCCATGTTCATTGTGTGCATGTACACGCTGTTGCTGTACCTGGACACCAGGAGCCGGCGGGCGGCGCTCATGCACGGAGTCTGCTGCGCAGTTCTCGTCGATATGCGTATTATGGGGGTATTCATCCCGGTGCTGACGGCTGGCTTGTTTGCATACGACATGGTCCGGATGGGAAGCGGGGACGAGAAGACTGCAAAATCTGCGCTCAATTTCGGGCTCTTCTGCGGCACTCTAATACCATTGACGATACTTCTGTGGCCTACGCTCTGGTCGAATCCGCTTATAAACTTCCTCGAGGCCTTCAAGGCGATGTCAAGGTTCGCCTGGAGGGCGACTGTGATTTTCATGGGCAAGGAAATCTGGTCCACGGAGCTCCCTCATCACTACACGCTGGTGTGGATTGGCATCACTGTTCCAGTTGTGTATGCGGGGCTGGGTATTGCGGGTATGGTTGTGGCAGCCGTACGCCTCGCGGGGAGGGATATGGGGCTTGAGCTCGGGCGGCGGGATGCACTCCTGATTCTCATTTGGCTGATTGTTCCTCTCGGGTTCCTGATCGCCTCGGGCGCGGTTCTGTATGATACCTGGCGTCACATCTTCTTCGTATATCCGGCCATTCTCCTGCTGGGACTAGTGGCTCTGAAGTGGTTCTGGAGATTCTCAATGCTCAGAGTCGGGGGCGCGGGGGGAAGGGTATGTGCAGCAGCGCTTGCGGCACTGCTGGCGCTCAATACGGGCGGGGCGCTGTCTTTCATGGTGCGCAGCCATCCCCATCAGAACGTCTACTTCAACAGCATGGTCGGGGGAGTCCAGGGCGCGGCGGGCCGGTTCGAGATGGACTACTGGGGGCTCTCTTACCGGAATCTCCTCGAGGACCTTCTTGAACAGGACACCAGGACGCGAATCCGCATTAAGGCCTTGAATGAACCCGGCTATTACAACTCCTTCATTTTGACAAGAAACCAAAGAGAGCGCTTGCTGTACTCCGACGATACAGCTGGTGCGGATTACTACATAACCAACTTCCGCTGGGACCGTTTAAAGCCGCCTCCTGAGTCGGAGGCCGTAAGCGTGAAGGTGGACGGGGTAAGTCTGTCTGCCGCATATCGCACGCGCTACGCGCGACAGTGACCATCGGGGCTTGCCGATATATGGAGTGCGGGCTAGTATGGTGTAGCCGGGATTTATGGGTTAGGAGGTGAGCCACGGCTCAGTGATGCGTTATGGTATTTGCATAAGGAGCTTCATAGCTGCCGCCCTTATTCTGAGCATGACTCTTTATTGCAGCAAGGACAGGTCATCTGACCGCTCGAGCGAGCTCGCGGACCGCCTGGAGAAACTCAGGTCGGTCCCCTACACATCAGTGACCCCGGAAGAAGCGTCGCCGGACACCTCCGGCGTAACCATTTCCGACAGGAGCAGGGCGTGGCCCGGCTATAACCTCTACTGCTCACGGACCGCCCCCGTTGCGCTCCTTGTGGATATGGAGGGGAGAGTTGTTCATACCTGGACTTATGAGCACGATGACTACAAGTTGTGGGACCATGCAATATTGCTTGGCAATGGAGATATCGTGGTGCTGAACAAGTTCAAATACATCTTTGAGCTAGACTGGAACTCGAATCTCATCTGGGAGAAGAGAGCTGAGGTCCACCACGAGATTTCAAAAGCTGGCGACGGCACTTATTTTGTAATCGAATACGGCGCGGAGCAATACCGGGGTCTCCGCGTGCGATTCGACAATATCGTGCATATGGACGCACGTGGAGAGGAACTGGGGCGGTGGTCGACATACGGGCATCTGGACGACTTGAAGCGCGTCCTGGACCGGACATCTTTTCTCGATACGACTCTGGATCTAAAAGAAGAACACGGGACATCTCCGGGGAGAGAGAGCTTCGGCGAGAAGATGACCTATGACTATTTCCACCTCAACACAGTGACCATACTGCCGGAGACTCCGCTGGGTGAGAGAGATGCGCGATTCGCGACAGGCAACCTCCTCATTTGCCTTCGGAACGTGAACCAGATTGCCGTGCTTGATTGGGATATGGCGGAGATCCTCTGGGGATGGGGCGAGGGTGTCCTCGAATGGCCGCATCACCCCACCATGTTGGAGAATGGCAACGTCCTCGTCTTTGACAATGGCGTCGTCAGGAGGTACTCAAGGGCGCTGGAAATCGATCCGGCGTCGGAGACCATCGTCTGGGAGTACAAAGCGAACCCGCCCGGGAGCTTCTTCACTCGCGAGAAGGGGTCGGCCCAGAGGCTTCCTAATGGGAACACCTTGATCTGCGAGGGGGACAAGGGGCGGGCTTTTGAAGTGACGGGAGAAGGGGAGATTGTGTGGGAGTGGTACAATCCCCTTCTGGAGAATGGACACCGGGTTCAGGTGTACAGATTCACGCGTTATCCCGTGGAGATGGTGGAGCCACTCCTTAATCGCTGACGTAAAGAGGCACTTCGATGACCATAACGCGGCCCACATTAATAATAGGGGCCATCGCGGCGGGCCTCGCGTGCTGCCTGGTTGCCTTCTGTGCGAAAGAAGACGTTGCAGATGATAGGCAGAAAATAGCGAGCGACCTTCTTGAGAAATTCCGCTCCGTACCCTACACCGCAGTGACCGATGAGCGGATGAGTGAAGAGCCGGTCGGAGTCACGGTTCATGTACCGTCGGAGGCGTGCAGGGGCTACAACCTCTATTGCTTGCGCACCGAGGGAACGGCAATCCTCATGGATATGGAAGGTCGTGAGGTTCACAGGTGGTCCGATGAGAGCACTTCCGTAAAGGGTTGGCCCTATGGAGTGATCCTCGAGAACGGGGACCTCATCGCTTACAGGGAAGACAGGGGAATAGTGCGCCTTGATTGGACCGGAAAAGCGCTGTGGCGTGTTCGCGGGGGCGTGCACCATGAAATATATCCGCTTCCGGACGGATCGTTCTACGCGCTCGTCCGGCGGACGGTGACCCACAGGGGACTTAATACTCGATTCTCTGAGATCACGCGGTTCAGCGGCGAGGGCGAAGTGATCGAAGCCTGGTCGGCATACGAACACCTTGACGATATCAAGAGAGCCCTCGACACGCGGTCATTTCTGGACACGGTACTTGACAGCATCGGAGCGCTGGGCATCAACCTGGCTGAGATGGATACACTGCCCCCGGGGGTACATCGGGCGAAATCCCCGGGATGGCCCCTATATGATTACTTTCATATGAATACGGTGTCGATATTGCCTGATACGCCTGCCGGGAGGGCGGATGCAAGGTTCAGGGCCGGCAACCTGCTTACCTGCTTCAGGAACGTGAACCAGATAGCGGTTCTGGACAGGGACACGATGGAGATAGTATGGGCCTGGGGGGAGGGGGATCTCGAGTGGCCGCATCACCCGACGATGCTCGATGACGGCAGCATACTTATATTCGATAACGGTGTTGTGCGTGAATACACGAGGGTCATCGAGCTCGATCCCATAACCGAAACCATCACGTGGGAGTATGTCGGTGATCCCCCGGAGAGTTTCTACAGCCCGACGAGGGGCTCCGTCCAGCGCCTGCCGAACGGCAATACGCTCATTTGCGAGGGCGACAGGGGGCGGTGTTTTGAGATATCGCGCGCTGGTGAGATCGTGTGGGAGTGGATAAATCCGGCGACGGATAACAAGGGTCGCCGCGCGCAGATCTACAGAATGATGAGATACCAGCCTGAGTTTATTGAGTCTCTGCTGGAAGCCGGGGGTTGATCGTCTTGCTCAATTTCTACCGTGGTGGCGGAAAAAGAGTCGCCCGAGTCCTGACCCCCGGAGCAATGTTCCCCGTGCTGGCGCTGGCCCTGGCTATTTGCTCCTCCTGCGGAAAAGAGGATACTGCAGACGAGAGCCGCGCGCTCAAGGAACGGCTGGAGAGACTCAAGTCCATACCGTACACGGCGACGACGGAAGACACGGTTCCTGAATGCCTAAAGGGAGTTACCCTCCACGACCGGGCCAGGGCCTGGCAGGGCTATAATCTCTACTGCTCGCGGATTGAACCCGAAGCTTTCCTGCTCGACATGGGCGGGAACATCGTCAATCGGTGGTTCTACGAGCAGGACCGATTCAACTTCTGGAACTACGCCATTCTTGACGACGACGGGGATCTCGTTGTGCTCAATGACACGCGTTACATACTCAAGCTGGACTGGGACTCCAACCTGGTCTGGGAGCAGCCCAGGCCGGTCAACCACGATGTCGCGGGGGCACCGGACGGCACCCTGTATGCCATAGAGTATGACACGAGACAACACAGGGGCCTTACGGTTCGTTTCGGGCAGATCGTCCACCTGGATGCCGACGGGGAGGCGCTCGGCATATGGTCGACTCATGACAGGCTGGATTATCTCAAAGAGGTGCTCGACACGTCCTCGTTCCTGGATGTAATACTCGACAGCATGATCGCCCATGGCGTGTCACCGGACACGCTTCAAAGGATCTCCGGAAAGGTGGATGTGTCCGCTGTCGGACGGGGCGCGCGCCTGTATGACTACTTCCGGCTCAACACGGTGACGATAGTGCCAGAGACTCCGCTCGGGCGCCGGGATCCGCGCTTCGCAGCCGGCCGCCTTCTAATATGCCTGAGGAATGTTAACCAGATATGCACCCTGGACTGGGATAGCGGAAAAATACTCTGGAGATGGGGGGCGGAGGAGCTGGAGTGGCCCCACCACCCTACGATGTTGGAAAATGGAAACATCCTGGTATTTGATAACGGGGTTGTCAGGAAGTACTCAAGGGTGATAGAGCTCAATCCGGTCAGCGGGGAGGTCGAATGGGAGTACATCGGTAACCCGCCTGAGGAGTTCTACAGCCGGACCAGGGGGTCGAGCCAGCGGCTCCCCAACGGCAATACGCTGATCTGTGAGAGCAATGACGGCCGGGCCTTCGAAGTCACGAGAGACGGGGAGACTGTCTGGGAGTGGTTCAATCCCATTATGCGGGATGATCGCCGGGCACAGGTGTACAGGATGATTCGATATCCGGCCGAAATGATAGAACCCCTGCTTGCGGAGCGCGGCCGGGACCCGTCGGAGTAGCGGCAGGCCATTTTATTGACCGGCGCCCGGAGGCGGGTCGGGGGGCGACGAGATGCAGACCATCAAACGCTCTGAAGTCCTGTGTATTGTCGGCCTTCTTGTGCTGGCATTTGCCGCGCGATACATGGTTGCGGACAGGGCCATCTGGTTCGACGAGCGCTTCACGCTGAATAACACGGGCTCGGTGTCTGCCGCCGTCGAGCACTGCCTCAAGGATGTCCACCCGCCGCTCTACTTCGTTGTCACGGCGCTCTGGCGCTCGGCTCTCCCATCGACGGACGCCTCGATGCGCCTTCTATCCCTCATCTTCGGAATGGGCTCTCTGGCCGCAATACTCCTTATCGCGCGCACAATTGCAGGCTGGCGGGCGGGCATAGCTGCTCTTGCCGTTGCGGCGCTTGCGCCCTATCACTGGCTGTACTCGACCGAGCTCCGCCCATATGCGTTGTTCCTGGCGTTCTCGGCCTTCGCCGTCTGGGCGTTCTTGAATATCCTCAAAACCGGAAAACGCAGGTACTTTTTACTTCTGGCGCTTTTCACAGCCCTCAACCTGTACACGCACTACTTCGCTGTTTTCCTTTTACCTGCGCAGGCCCTCGTCCTTCTCGTTGCCGCCTTCCGGAACTCCGCAAGCGGGCTCTGGACGCCGCGGCGCAGGAATCGGATCATACTGCACGGGATACTGGCGCTTGTGCTGATTGCCGTTGCCTATGCGCCCTGGTTGGGCGTTCTCCGGCGCGTCGTCACCGAATCTGTGGTGGACGGGCATGTGGTTGGCGCGGGGAGGCGCGTGGGGCGTGGAGTGACGGTCGGTCTCATAGGAACGTCTTTTTATGACTCGATGGGGCAGGGGTTCATACCATTCGTCTTACAGGCGATACTGCTTGGTTTCGCCGTCAGTGACCGGAGATTCAGGGATGCTTCTCTGCTGCTTGGTGCCATCTGGCTGCTGCCGTTTATCTTGCTTAAGTTGTGGAGGCCGGGTCACTTCATTGCCGCCAAGTACTTCTTGTATGCATACCCGATGACGGTCGCGATGGTGGGCGTGGGGGCATCTGCAATGGCCGATCTCATCGGACGCTGGCGCCGCCGCAGTGCTGTTATCTTTTTCCTGCTCGTGGCCGTGGTTTCCCTCAGCCCGCTGATGCCGGGCCAGCGCAAGCCTTATGCGTTCCACCGCTCGGATTGGCTGGACGTGGTAACGGACATCGGCGAATACATGAAGCCCGGTGAGCGCATCAGTTTCCCGGGAGATCCCAAGAGCCAGGCCATGGTCATGCATTATGCGGAGGAGGGATTTTTCGACCTCCATCCCGTTGTCCTGTGGCGACCGGGGGCCGGGACCGGGGTTTTTGTCTCCGAGGGAGCCGGCAGAGACATCTGGTTACTGAAACGCGGCAGCCTGCCGCCGGACTTCGCGGATGATCTGGGAGATTCACTTGAAGTCGTGGAAACATGGCACATCTATCCGAATGACATTACTCTCTACCGCCTGGAAGCCGGTAAGGCGGCAACCGGAATACGGCCGGACCCGGAAGAGAGAGGTGCCGAATGAGCGCGCGTGAACCCGGCCGCACGGAGACTATCGTTGTGGTTGGACTTCTCCTCGTATTCCTCACTCAGGCGATAGCCAGCGCGGTACAGAAATCCCTGACAATGGACGAGTACACCCATTTCGGAGCGGCCGTTTCATACGTTGAGAACAACTATTACCGGCTGAACCCCAATCATCCGCCTTTCTGTAAGGTGGTTACCGGCCTGGCAGTCCTGACCCTCGACCCGAAGGTTCCCCCGGAGCCCCCGGAAGGCGGGCGATTCACACAGAGGCTCTATGGCATCAGATTCACACGGCAGAACGCTGCGGATATCGAACGCATAACCTTCGTGGGCCGGCTCCCCCATATCGTAATCGCCCTCCTGCTCGGAGTGGGGATCTGGCTCTCAGCCCGGTGCCTGTATGGACGCGTGGCGGGACTCACGGCGTTGGTCCTCTGGGCAACGGACCCCAATCTGCTGGCCCATGCCCGTCTTGTTCACACGGACTCGGGCGCCGCGGTTTTTGTGTTTCTCTGCCTGGCCTGGCTGATGTTCGGCGTGCTTCGGAAACCCACGTGGACACGGTGCGTCCTATTCTCTTTGCTTTTCGGTCTCGCGCTTCTTACGAAGTTCTCGACGATTGTCCTGGTTATGATCGCACCCCTGCAGGTATGGCTCTTCTGGTATGGAGAAAAGAGGGGATGGATCACTAGCCCAGGCCCTGAGGGCGTTGCGAAGAGAGGAGGAGACTACTGGGGCATATCCCTGAAACTCCTGGTGACATGCGCAGTGACCACGCTGGTGCTGGGTCTCATACTCTACCGCGGACACCTTGAATGGTGGTTCCATGGTCTATCGCGGGTGCTGGCCCATAATGAAACTGGCCATGAGGCCTACATTCTCGGCCACTGGTTTGCCGAGGGAAAGTGGTATTACTTCATCGTGGCATTGGCGGTCAAAACCCCGCTGCCCCTCCTTATCCTCGCTCTAGTCGGCGCCGTTGCCACCCTGCGGGCGCTGCGCGGTGGGAGGGCCTACATGCCGTTCATTTTCATACTTCCCGGCCTTATCTGGCTCGGGTTTGCAATGACGAGCAAGATAAACATCGGTATGCGACATGTTCTGCCGGCATATGCGTTCATGTTCATCCTTGCCGGGGCCGCCGTGAAAGCGCTGCCTCGTCGCAGGTGGTGGACGGCGCTTATCGTCGCCCTCATCTGCTGGCAGGGGATAAATGCAATCCGCACGTATCCCGACTACATTCCGTATTTCAATGAGGCCGCAGGGGGGCCGGGCGCCGGCATCCGGTACTTCGCGGATTCGGACGTCGATTGGGGCCAGGAGCTGCTTGCGTTTCGTCGGTTTATGGAAGAGCGCGATACCCGTAGGGGCGCCGCCTACGGTCTCGCCACCCCCGCGCCCGACATCTATGGAATCCCGGTAATAGGTCAGCTCGCGCCTCCCACCCGGGAGGACCCCGTGTATCTTGCCCTGGGGGCGAGAGACTATGCGGAAATAATGTTCAAGGAGACTGAAGAATATACCGTCAGTCGCGAATTTCTTAAGCGCCAGGAGCGCGTGGCGCATCTGGGGAATGCGCTCTTCGTCTTCCGCGTGACCGAGCCGTTCCCGACGCCGTTTCCCTGAGCCTTAGGGTGCAGCAGTATGGACAAATCGATCGGCGGCCGCCGCCTGCTACTCATACTGGTGATTCTCTCGGTGTTCGTCATCTCATGCGTCATCAGCATTCGCGGCAAGTCCCTCACCCGTGACGAACCTGTTCATCTCCGATATGGCCTCAGGATGCTGGAGGGCGATTCCGACAGGTTCATTGACGGCACGATGCCCGTGTCGGCACTCAACGCGATTCCGCGGGCGCTCGCGGGTAACCGCTGGTTCAAATCGCTCGCCAGACCCCTGGCCGATGCCCGCAGGGGACGATTTGTAACTATCGTGTTTTCGGCGATTGTCGCGGTCTATGTATTCAGGTGGGCCCGCGGTCTATATGGTTTCAAAGCCGGACTTCTCTCCATGGCACTATACGCGCTATCCCCCAATATAGTAGCTCATTCGCGGCTCATAACGAATGACATCTACGGAGCGGGGATGGCGGTAATCGCGCTGTATTACTTCTGGCGACTGGTGAATCACGGCGGAAGGGGAACGGCGGTTGCAGGCGCGCTGACGCTGGCGCTATGCCAGCTGACCAAGTACGTTTGCCTCTTCCTGTACCCGGCCTATCTCGCCATATTGTCAGTTCGTTACCTGGGACACAGAATGAGTCCCATCCCGCAGTTCCGTATGAGTGAAGCGGTTGGAGGCGGCACCCGGCCGGCCGGCGTCCGGGCATTTGTCGGATATCTGCTTCTTTTTATCGCCGTCAGCCTGCTCGTAATCAATGCGGGGTACCTCTTTAACCGGACCATGACCAGGATGGAAGCATACGAATGGAGAAGCGCGGCGTTCACGAACCTGCAGTCACGGCTTGGACCGCTTGGAGGCGCCAGGGTGCCGCTTCCGTACCCGGTTCTCGAAGGGCTCGACTGGGGGCAGCGGCGCGTGGAGCCCGGGGGCGGCGCTCCTAATGTATATCTCCTGGGCAGCGTGCGCGAATCCGGGGGGTTTAAGGGCTACTACATTATAGCCTTCGCCCTCAAGGTCCCGCTCGCCATCCAGGTCATGATTCTGCTCGCTGCAGTGAACTATGTCGCCAGGCGGCGGAGTTACAGGTTCTTCGACGACGAGGTGTTCGTCATTGTCCCGGTGCTGCTGTATGCAATCTACTTCAACCTCTTCTTCACCATGCAAATAGGGATCCGGCATTTCCTGGTGGTCTTCCCGCTTGTCTTCGTCTTCTGCGGGAGTCTGCTGAAGGATAGGCCCCGGTATGATCCCAGGCTCATAATTACGGTTGCCGGGCTAATGGCATATCTTGTGATTTCCGTCGCTTCATATTTCCCGCATTACATCTCCTACTTCAATGAAATCGTATGGGACCGGAAAATGGCCTACAAGCTCCTGGCCGACTCCAATATCGAGTGGGGGCAGAACCAGCCGCTGCTTGCGGAGTATCAGCGTGAACACCCGGATGCGTTTGTCGTCGAGCAATGGAAGCGCCTGAGGAGGGGCGGGCGCGAAGAAGCGCCGCCGGCGGCGCCTGATTCCGGAACAATAGTCGTGGACGTTAACAACCTGGTGGGCACAAGGGACCCGGAGATGTTCCGGTGGCTGAGGGAGAATTACGAACCGGTCGGGCATATAGCATATTCATATCTTGTGTTCGAGGTGGGTACGAAGAGGCGCGATGACGGGCCGGGGGGCTCTGCCGAGGAGTAGCGGACCCGGAGGCCGATCTCTATTTCTTCAGGGTGAAGGAATGCGATATGCTCCCGTTGCCTACCTTCACCCCGTCTTCCTCGAGCGGCTCATCATCCGGAAGTACCGACCGCACGTAGTCAACAACCACGGAATCGGGCGACACAGTCACGCGCAGGTGGCCCGAATTGTTCCGCTTTATCCCCCTGTAGAGCTCCGGGTTGTAGAAGCCGTCGTTGTAATTGGGATTGGCCGGCTGCGGGCAGGCCTGATACACGATGCCGTCCAGTTTTTCATGAACGTACACATGGTCATGGCCGTGGAAAAAGATGTCGACTCCGCCGGCCACCATTACATCGTGCACCGGGCCGTGGGACCAACCGGGGCGCTTTTCGTCGAAGACGTATTCACCGGTTTCGTCTTCGCCTCCCCATTCGAAGCTGGGCTCGCCCGCCACTTTGTATTTCGCCACGACTATGCCGCCCCGTCCATAGGGGCGGAGCTTGCCCATGTCATATCGATAGCCACCGGTGACATGATGGGAAAAAACAAATTTCCACCTCGCATCCGATGAGTTGAGGATCTCATACAGCCATTTGTATTGCTCGAGCCCGAGCGTCCAATCCCAGGCGTCATTGCTCGGCTCGTACTTTCCCGTTCGGTGGGGCATGGTCATGGTATACCAGAAGGGATCAAGTACGACGAAGAGGGCGTCGCCCCACTCCCAGGCGTAATAGCTCTCCCTCAGGCCGCAACACGCGGTCTCTTCGGTACTGCCCGAATAGAAACCATCGGGAGAGGGATTGGGAATGAGCGCCTTCCGGGCGAGCGCCCCGAACACTTCCGTGCTGTCGCCCTCGCGCTCCCGCCGCCAGCCCTGCTCGCCCTCGTGATTTCCGATGACCAGGTAGAAAGGTATAGAGCGACTTATTTCCCCCAGAAATAGGCGCTGAAGCAGATATCGCCTGAGGGCCTCTTCGGTGGATCGGGCGGCTCCCCCCGAGTACCATTCGATCCCCGCGAAGTCTCCCATGTCTATATGGAAATCCGGCTTGTCGTTTAGGACGTTTCCGAGGGTGCGGCAATAGACTCCTGCCTTGTCCCGGCTTTCATTCAGGAGAAGCTCATGGAGATGCGAGTCGGCCTGGATGGTAAACACGAAAGGCGAGCCACGCGCCGGTTGCGTGCCGAAGCTGCCCCCGGCGACCTCCCGGGAGTCACCGCCGTCTTCTCTGCGCATAATCCTGTAGTGGTAAGCGGTGGCGGGCGACAGGTCCGAGAGCAGTACCTCAACCGCTGCGGCGGGCTCCTCTACCACTGCGATTTCGTAAGATCCGGACCTCCTGTCGTACGTCCCCGGTTCGCTGCCGCATTCGGCAGAGAATGTGCCGGGCATGGCGGGCACTATGCTGATTGTGATGGAGGTGTCCGTGGGGCGTCCCAGCATCGGCGCCGTCATGAGGGCCCTATCAACGGGAGGCGCCATCTCGAGAATGTAAGGCGGGAGCTCCTCTCTGTCCGCGAACCCGCTTCCGCCGCGGCTCCATGACGAAGAGTGGAATAGAAGGGCCGACATCAGCAGGATCGCGGCCGCCCTGTTAGTGCAACGGTTTTTCATATGCATATATTAGCAGGCGCGCCAGCGCCCTAACAACCTCAAATGCCCTGGAGCCGCGTTTGGGTTTGTGTTGATCGTCGGGCCTTCGTATAATTATCACATGTTCAGCTTGAGTAGTCGCCATCGGGCCGGCGGGAGAGGGCGCGCTCCGAGCGGGTCGCGCCAGGTCTTCGCGCTGTGTATTCTGATTTCATTGGCGTTGTGCATTGTCTCCTGCGGCAACGGCCGGGATGGGGCCCGTCCCAATGTAGTGCTCATTGTCATAGACGCGCTGCGGGCAGATCATCTCGGCTGCTACGGCTATGGGCGGCCCACCTCACCGACCATAGACTCTCTTGCCGAGAACGGCGTTCTCTTCGAGACCGCCATAACGCAGGCCCCGTGGACCAAATCTTCCTTCTCCAGCTTCCTCACCTCGCGCTATCCATTTCAGCATGGCGTCGAGGACTGGGCGGCTGTTATGCCCGAAAGCATAGTGACACTGCCCCAGGTTCTGTCCGAACACGCTTACAGCACGGTTTGCGTGATAAACATGCTCGGAATGGGCGGGCGGTTCGGTGTCCTCAGGGGATTCGAGGAAGTCAGCGAGTCCGGCAAAGCCTACAGAGATGCGGAGACCGCCACTGAAGATGCGATTGAATACTTGCGAAATACGAAGGCGCCGTTCTTCATGATGCTTCACTACTTCGATGTGCACCAGCCCTATGCCCCCACGCCGGAATATGTCGATCTTATCAATGTCGACACGGATCTCGACCCCTTCGCCGGCAGGGGGATGTGGAGGAGAGGGAGGGACGGGCTTCCCCCGCCCAACGCCATCGCCAAGTCGAAGTTACTCTACGACGGCTGCATCCGCTATGTGGACGATTCACTGGCGCGATTAATGAGTTTCATCGACGATCTGGGTATCAGAGAGAACACGGTCATCATAGTCACGGCAGACCATGGCGAGGCCTTCTGGGAGCATGGCGTCGATACCCACGGCTCGACAGTTTACGATGAAGTGCTCAGGGTTCCGCTGATCGTCGTGTGGCCCGGGAGGTTTAAGACCCCGAGGAGGGTGGCCACTCAGGTGAGGCTCGTAGACCTCATGCCGACCGTGTTGGAGATGACCGGGGCTTCGGACGATAGGCACCTGGAGGGAGTGAGCCTTCTTCCGCTTATCGAGGGCGGGCAGATCGACAATGAAGGCGGGCTCTTACCTTTCAATGTGGCGTACGCCGGAAATGGCCAGGTCAAGCCGCCCGAGGTGAGATGCCTGAGGACCCTAGACTACAAAGTCATCGCGGATACGCCCGTTACCCGAATCGAGGCCTATGATCTTAAGGCCGACCCCGGCGAAATTGATGACCTGTCCCCAGACAAGCCGCCTGACGTGGCGGCCCTGGCCAGTCTCCTCAGCAGCCTCCCCGGTGCCCATGGAGAGACCGGCGCCAGGAAGACCGCGTTGACCGATGAGGAGAAGAGCTCGCTCCGGGCTCTCGGGTACATCCAGTAGGCGCCGGCTGCATGATGCCGGGGATTCGCTTGATGCCCTGCTTGACCAATCACTTCCGCGGGCTATAGTCTAGCCATATACGGAATGAGGGAGTTGCTTTGGCTCGGACGGTAAACCTCGCCCTGGGAAAATACATCAGGGAATTCGAAGTAATCGAAGAGCCCTATCCCCATATCCTCGTCGAGTCAAAGAAAGAACTCCACGGCTGGTATAAGGGCAAGCGCGAGTGCACCGGCGAGCGCATGCTCATCAATCCCTATAACGGCTGCTCGGTGGGCTGCATGTTCTGCTACGCCCGCGCCCTTCCGGCTCCCTACTTCCGGCTGTGGAACGATGAGGGCATCGTCACCGTCTGCAAGGACTTCGACCGGGCCGTTTCCGACCAGCTCGACTCCATCGGCGTTGCGGCATGCGGCTACCTATCGCCTGTGTGCGATCCCTTCCAGGACGTGGAGTCCAGGTACGGGCTCTCGGAGCGAATAATAGAGGAGTTCGTCAGGCGCAATATCCCCGTGCAGTTTACCACCAAATGCGTACCGCCCGATTCCGTGCTCGGGCTTATGAAGATGCAGAGACATTCCTTCTGCCAGTTCTCATTCGTAACCGGCCGGGAGGACTTGAGGCCCGCGCTAATGAAGCGGGGCGCGACGGTGGACGGTCTCTTCGGGGCCATGGAGAGGGCGGCTGCAGCGGGGCTCCCGGTGGTGATGAGGATAGACCCGGTGATTCCCCATCTTACTGATTCCAGGCGGGAGCTCGCTTCGCTCTTGGACAGGGGGGTCGGTAGCGGCGCCGGCCACGTCGTCGCCAGCGTAATGGACATACCGGTAAGGCTCTCCAAAGAAGTGTTTGCCAATCTCAGCGCTTTCGGTGTAGGATTTACCTACGATCTCAGCAAGTTGTATACCGAACTCATTGATGGATATCTCCACGCTGCGATCGACTATCGCAAGAGGGTGTTCGACCTTCTTCGCGACCTCTGTGAAGCGCGGGGCATTACACTCGGGCTATGCATGGAGTATGAAGTTGTCGGGGGGAAGCCGGTTGGTCTCAATGAGACCTTCATGAGCTCGAGCAACTGTGAGGGTGCCGATATCCCCATCTACAGGAGAGAGGGAGACAAGTTTGTGCCGGCAGCCGACTGCGACGGCGCGTGCCTGAGATGTGTCGACGCGCGCTGCGGGGTCGATGACCTTGCGATGGGGCGCGGCGCCGGGAAAAAGGACTTCGCTTTGAGAGATTACAGGCGGTGGACGAGAACTCTGGAGGGTAAGGATGCCTAAGAGGGACGTGGTGGCCGAGCTCAGGGCCAAGGAACTTGAGAAACTCAGGGAGAGGGTCGCGGGCAAGGTAAAGAAAAAGAACGGACCCAAGCGGGTGCGCCGTATAGCGGGGATCGACCTCGTACTGAGCCCCAAGGCGGGGCGCGTTCACGTCTGCGCGTCCATGCTCTCTTTCCCGAAGCTCAGGGTGCTGGAAGAGGCCATTGCCACGGACGAACTCAGCGATGAGGCCATCAAGGCGCTGGGAAACGTGGCCTTTGTCCCTTTGATCCAGAGCGTTCTCAAGATGCTCAAGCGCAAAGCCGACATGGTGATGATAAAGGAAGTCTCTCTCAAGGAAGAGATACCGCTCGCCAGTTACGTGGGCGTCATCGCCGGGCGGCCCAGCATGGGCGTAAGTTCGCGCGGCACGACTCCTAAGAAACTCGCCAAGTGGGACAATGCAAAGCGGTCGGGCCCGGTGAAGATCCGGGGCCACGCCACGCCCATTACGGTCATCGCCGGGCATATGACGACCTTCGTCGACGCGAGCCGGATAGCCAGGGCCTGCTGCACGGAGGCGCGCATGCCCGAGCCCCTGCGCGATGCGGCCTCAAGGGTGCGCGCCTGGGAGAGGGCGTGGAGCAAGTTCAACATATACGGGAGGTGATAGCGGCCTACTTGACTTAAAGGGATTTACGGTGGTATCTTGATTAGCATTGGGACTGGTCGAAACACGGGTGTTACCAGATGTACGCGAAGGGACGGGAGGTTCGGATAATGGAGAGCACGTTTCCGGATTGTAAGAAGTGTCGGGACGGGGTCCTGATACCTCTATCTGACTACGGACGCGAAGGGGCGCCTATTACTTACAAGGCGTGGGTTTGCTCGAATCCTGACTGCGGATTCAATCTCAGGATCGACAATGGGGAGATCAGCGTGGGGAAGACAATAGGCCAGTCCATGAAGTAGCCCAGTTGCCACATCCCCGGGTCACTGATACAGGAATTGGAAAGCAAGGGAGCTTGAAATATAGGAAAGGCTACACGGAGGTTTTGGCCAATAAGGGATCTCGCAGGAGCCTGAATCTGAAATAGAAGAAAGCGGCGGGTACGGATTAGCGTCTTTACCCGCTTGTTTTCTATTTGGCCTTGAACGCCCGGATTGTCTCCCATATGATGGCCGGGGCGGGGGCTATATGGCTAACTCCACTGACTTCAGCGTCGGCATAGACCTTGTCTCCATCTCGAGGATGGAGGCGGTTTTAGAGCGATGGGGAGAGCGATTTCTCACGCGGGTATTCACCGGCGCGGAGGTCGACTACTGCAGAAGCAAGGCCAGCCCGGCCCGTTCGCTTGCCGCGCGTTTCGCGGCCAAGGAGGCTTTCATAAAGGCGGTCGCCGCGCGCGGGGCGAGCGGCGTCCCATTCAAGGAGATTGAAGTGGTCCTCAGCGACAGCGGCGCGCCGGCACTCATTGCCCACGGTAGGGCGGCGCTCGCCCTGGGCAGAGGGAAGACAGCGCTCAGCATGTCGCATGACAGGGATTACGCAGTCGCCGTCGTCATGACAACCCTTTGAGGTGAACCAATGTTACCCGTTGTCACAGCAGATGAGATGAGGCAGATGGACCGCGTCACGATAGAGAAGTTCGTGGCCGGCATAGACCTGATGGAAAACGCGGGGCGCGGAGTCAAGGACGCGATAGCCGCAAGGCACAAGCCGTCGAAGGGCGCGAATGTCGTTATCGTCTGCGGCAAGGGCAATAACGGTGGGGACGGGTTCGTGGTTGCGCGCCTTCTCAAGCAAGACGGCTATGGCGTGAAGGTCTTTCTCCTCGGTAAGGGCAAGGATCTCAAGGGCGATGCCCTTACCAATTACAATAAGCTTAAGAGGATGAAAGTCCCGGTAAGGGAAATCGCCGCCAGGAACCTCGGGGAACTGGAAAAGGCCCTGGCCGGCGCGCGCGTCGTTGTGGACGCGGTTTTCGGAACGGGCTTTGAAGGCGAGCCAAGAGGCGTCATGGCCGGGGCCATAGCCGCCATAAATGAGGTGGAGGCCCCTATCGTGGCTGTGGACATAGCCTCGGGGGTCAACGCCACCACGGGCGAGGCGACGAATGCCGTCGCCGCCGATCTGACGGTGACAATGGCGCTTCCCAAGCGCGGGCATGTCCTTCACCCCGGGAGGGGCCTTACCGGGGAACTCACGGTGGTCGACATAGGCATACCGGTCGATGTCATCGCGGCAAATGACCCGGGCGTTTACTTCATGCAGCCGGAGGACATCACGGGCGCCCTGCCTGTGAGGCCGCCGGACGCTCACAAATGGTCATGCGGGGCGGTGGCGGCGGTGTGCGGCTCCACCGGTTTAACGGGGGCTGCGGCGCTAACGTGCATATCGGCCCTCAGGGCCGGTGCAGGCCTGGTAACCCTGGCCGTGCCGAGAAGCCTCAACACCATAATGGAGGTGAAGCTCACCGAAGTCATGACGCTGCCCGTGGCCGAGACGCCGGGCGGCAGCTTCTCTCTGAAGGCGGCCGCCGGCATCAAGAAGCTCGTCGAAAAGGCGGACGCGGTCGCCATCGGGCCGGGACTCTCTCTCAATACCGAGACCCAGCAGCTCGTCCGCAGGCTCGTACCGAAGCTTGGAAAGCCGACCGTGCTGGACGCCGACGGCATCAACGCATTCGCCGGCAAACATAAGAAGATAAAGGGCCTCGACTTCCCTCTGGTAATCACTCCTCATGCGGGAGAGCTGTCGAGGCTTACGGGCATAGACAAAAGCGCGATAGTCATGGAGAGGATCGATGCGGCAAGATACGTCGCCACGGAACTGGAACTGGTTCTCGTCCTGAAGGGGGCGCCGACCGTGGTTGCCGAACCGCAGGGCGCCGTCTATGTAATACCCACCGGAAACGAGGGGCTGGCGACGGCTGGCTCGGGCGACGTTCTCACGGGCGTGATCGCGGGTTTCCTGGCGCAGGGCACAGACGCCATACCGGCGGCATGTTGCGGCGCGTATGTACACGGCGCCGCAGCCGATATGCTGCGCGAGAACATGGGTCATTACGGTTTCCTCGCGAGTGACGTGCAGGACATGATTCCCATGACTATAGGCTCGCTCCTCGCGGGTGAATAATAGACCTGAAAAAGACAGGGAGCATGATGAAACCCGAGAAGAAGAGACCCGAGACAGCGAAAGCGACGAGAGACCGGGTCATCGAACTCGCGCGCAAGTATGAGGGCCGTGTCATATCGATGCGGAGAGCGCTGCACAGGATAGCCGAGCCGTCATTCGAAGAGTACAAGACGCAGGCGAAGGTCTGCTCGCTTCTCAGGCGGGCCGGGATTCCCTTCAGGTCCCCGGTCGCAGGTACGGGCGTCGTCGCGATGGTCCGGGGACGCGGCCGGACCACGGTCGCCCTGAGGACCGACATGGACGCCCTCGAGCTCGGCGAAGAGACCGGGCTGCCTTTCGCCTCGGAGCACGGAGGCCTCATGCACGCGTGCGGGCATGACGCGCATATGGCCATGGTGCTTGGCGCGGGGATGGTGCTCAAGAACATGGCCGGAGACCTTCGGGGCAACGTGAAGCTTGTCTTCCAGCCGGCGGAAGAGAAGCCCCCGGGCGGGGCACCGGCCATGATCGAGGCGGGCGCCCTATCCAACCCTAAAGTGAGCGCGATGTTCGGGATACACCTCTGGCACCCGGCCAGGGAGGGCGAGATCGGCGTTGGCTCCGGCCGCATGTCTGCCGCGGCGGATGACTTCAAGGTGACCATCAGGGGCAAGGGCGGGCATGGCGCCAGACCGCAGGAGGTCACGGACAGCATAGTAATTGCCGCCGAGTACATAACGGCCCTTCAGACGATTGTTTCGCGGCGGGTCGACCCCATGGAAAGCGTGGTCGTAACCGTCGGTAAGATACGGGGAGGCAGCAGGTTCAACGTGATCGCGCCGGAGGTCGTGCTGGAGGGGACGGCGCGCACCCAGTCGCGGACCCTCCGCCGGGGGGTGGCAAAGATGATCCGCGAGATACTGACGAATGTATGCCGTGCGCATGGCGCCAGGGCCAGGCTCGAATACATCAAGGGTTACCCGGCGCTCATCTGCGATGAGAAAGTAACCGATGTTGCGAGGAACGCCTGCGTCGAGATACTGGGGAAGCGCAACGTGATTACCCACGGCGGGTTCGAAATGGGTGGAGAGGACATCGCGTATTTCGCCGAAAAGGTGCCGACGACGGTGCTGTTCCTGGGCGTCGGCAGGAAGTCGGGCAGAACCTATCCCATTCATCATCCCAGGTTCACGTTCAATGAGAAGGTGCTGCGTACGGGCGTGAGCGCCCTGGCGCTGTCGGCGATAAGATATCTGGAAGGGAGGCATGGCGCTTAGGTGGCCGGTCTTGGTGAAATAGGCGAATTCGGGCTCATCGACAGGATCAGGGCCAGGCAGCGCGAGTACGACGAGGACGTTGTGGTGGGGATAGGCGACGACTGCGCGGTCTTGAGGCGCGGCAACATACTGGAAGTCATCACCACCGATTGCCTGGTGGAGGGGACGCATTTCCATCCCGGCTGGCTTTCGATGGGAGACATAGGCTTCAAGGCGATGGCCGTCAACATCAGCGACGTCGCCGCCATGGGCGCGGTTCCCAGGCACGCAGTAATCACGCTCTTTATTCCCGACGGCACTACGCCGGAGGACATAGACAATCTCTACGACGGGATCGAAGCCTGTGCGGCCGGCGCGGGGGTCGGGCTCGTGGGCGGCGACATAGTGAGGATTCACGGGCCCTTCGCCGTTTCCATCACGCTCTCGGGCACATGCGAGCGCGATGACCTGGTAATGAGATCGGGCGCGCGTGAGGGCGATATCATAGTCGTGACCGGAACGCTTGGAGAAGCGGCGGTCGGAATGGAGTATCTTGCAGCCGGGAGAGGGCCCGAGGGGCCAGCCGCGGAGTATGCTGTCGCGCGCTTCAAGCGGCCCGTGCCGCGGCATGTCGAGTCGCGCGTGATTGTGGAAAAGCTGCAGCCGACGGCCATGATAGATATAAGCGACGGTCTTATTGCGGATCTTTGGCATATACTCGAGATGAGCAAGGCGGGCGTATCCTTGAGCGGCGAGGCCGTTCCCGTTGGTGAAGGCGTTCTCAGGTGGTTCGACGGCGACAGGGGCTCGGCGCTCGCGCTCGCGATCAGGGGCGGAGAGGATTACGAGCTGCTGTTTACGGTTAAGGAGAAGTACGAGGACGCCCTGGCCGAGGTTGAGAAAGAAACGGGCCTGAAACTGACCGCCATCGGCAGAATAGCATCTAAAAAGGCGGGCTTCGTGCTCGAAGCCGAGGGCGAACAGACCGAGCTCAAGCCCGGAGGCTTCGACCATTTCAAGGGCCTTGCTGATGACCGTAAGGAGGTTTGAACGTGCATGTGCGCGAGTCGTATGTCAGGCGTAACACGAGTACGGTCTATGTGGGGGATGTGGCCATAGGGGGCGGCAATCCCATCACGGTGGAGTCGATGACAAAGACCGACACGCTCGATGTCAAGGCGACCGTGAGGCAGATTAAGAGCCTGGAGAAGGCCGGCTGTGAGATGGTGCGCATAGCCGTTCCGGATTATGACGCGGCCGAGGCCCTGGGCAAGATCACCGAACGCGTCAAGATACCCGTCATCGCCGACATACATTTCAACTACAAGCTCGCGCTATTGGCGCTCGAGGCCAATGTGGATTGCATAAGGATAAATCCAGGCAACATCGGCGACAGGGAAAACATCATCCGTGTGGCCGACGCCGCAAGGCGCCAGAATGTCTCCTTGAGAATCGGAGTCAATGCCGGATCCCTGGACAAGTCGCTCTTACAGAAGTACGGCGCGCCCATACCGGAGGCGATGGTCGAGAGCGTCTCCAAGACGGTTGCCCTGCTGGAAGACATCGGGTTTACCGATCTTATCCTGTCGGCCAAGGCCTCCAGGACGCCGGTTGCCATAGAGACCTATCGGATGCTGGCCAACCGTTTCCGCTACCCGCTCCATATCGGCATAACCGAGGCGGGCATGCCCCCGGAGGGAACCATAAGGTCGGCCGTGGGAATCGGCGCCCTCCTGGCCGAGGGCATAGGCGACACCATACGCGTGAGCCTGACGGCGCCTCCGGAGGAAGAGGTCGTAGTCGGCTTCGAAATCCTCAAGTCGCTGTTCCTGAGGAAGCGCGGTCCCATTATCATCTCCTGCCCGACATGCGGCAGATGCAACATCAATCTCGAGCGCATCGTCAAGCAGGTCAGGAAGAAGCTCGAGGGCGTCAAGGAGCCCATGGTGGTCGCCATCATGGGCTGCACCGTGAACGGCCCGGGCGAGGCCCGGGAAGCCGACGTCGGCATCGCCGCCACCCGGGGCAACGCCCTCATATTCCGTAAGGGCGAGATCATCAGGAAGGTGGCGCCCACCAAGGCCGTGAACGCGCTCCTACGGGAGATGAAGCAGGTCTCAAAACGGCGCGGCAAGCCCAGGCGGAGGTAGGCTGGGCGAAGGTGGCCCGGGCGGAGGCAGACCGGGCGAAGGCAGGCCGGGCGAAGGCAGCCTGAGCGCCGTTGCCTGCCAGTCTAGGCCCCCGGAAGCCAGGGGTCCACGAAAACCACTTTCTCGCGGAGCATCGCCGCCGTGCCCGGCGGACCCTTCCTCACTTTCTTAACGTAGCGTTTCTCCGTGTAGGATACGGGGACATGTGTCGAGGTTCTCGCCTTGCTGTAATATGCCGCGATGGCAGCCGCCTTGAGCATGATATTCATCGGTGGGAGCTCCTTACCCTTCTCGCGCCTTAAGACGACATGCGCGCCCTGGGCCTGGCGGGCGTGGAACCAGAGGTCGCTGGGCGAGGCGTAGCGATGCGTGAGAATGTCGTTCTCCCTGGCGGAGCGGCCCACGAGCACCGTCCAGCCGCCGGCTATCTCGTACCTCCTCGGCCTTATGCCCAGCCGCACGGCTCTCTCGTCCTCGGGGGGCTTCTCCTTCCTGCCCGGGGATTTGATGAAGAGGACTTTCTCCTCGATCTCGGTGAGTCGGCGGGGATCCTCGATCGTCTCAACCTCGTCGAGGATGCGGGCCAGCTCCCTGAGCCTCCCGGTGGCGACCTCCAGCTTGTCATGCGCGAGCCGCGCCCTCCGGTCGGCGGTCCGGGCTCTCTTGAAATAGACCTCCGCGTTTGCATGGGGCGTGAGATTGGGATGAAGCTCAATTACGGTTTTTCCGCGGCCCCCCTCGTGCAGGTCGGGGAGCGCGACTTCGGCCTGGCCCTTACGGATATTGTCGAGGTTGGCCATTATGAGCTCGCCCCGCTTCCTGTAGTCTAGAGCCCTGCAGGCGTCCTCCTGGTGTCTCCTGGCTTCTTCTTCGACCCGCTCCCATTTGCGGATCTCGCGCTTGACGGCTTTTGCAGTACGGGCCTTCCTTGTGTCGAAAGCCCTCGATGCCGACAGGTTGTTGAGAATGTCGATCGCGGCTTCATTCAGAGACCGGAAGCTCTGCGACTCCGCTACGCTGTCCTGTTCCGGTGAGAACCACGCGATTCCTATTGTCGGGGTTCTGCCGCGGGTGCGCTTGCCCGTGACGAAGGTGTGAGGAGCACATCTTCGGTCGTTGTATGCCCTCATGAGATCTTCAAAGGCCGCAAACTGGGAGTTGTGCCTCCGGGCGCGATGGGCGACCTCTCTGGAAAGAAACGGCCCGACTCCGGTGACGGACTGAGAGAGAACCCCGTCGTCCTGCCACCAGTTGAGGGTGGCCATGTATTTCTCGGTGACTTCAGCGGGATCTATCTTGCAGGAAGCCGGGGGGGTGACGTATTGCCTTCCAACGTCCAGTCTGCGACTCCGCGTGCGCGTGCCGGCCTTGAGGAGCATGGCCTCTATCCTGTCGTCGCCGTCGGTGAGAAACAGGTTGGGCATCGACGGGTTGAGTTCGAAGTAGAGGTTGAAGGCGCCGCCCTCGCCGGTTTCGAGTTCGACCTTAATCACCCGGTCCAGATCGACCTGGCGGATGGTGACGATGGAGGCATCCTTTATCGCGCCCTCAAAGCGGGGCAGGTGGGTGAGTTCCGATTCCAGCTCCGTCTGTGCCTCCGCGCACAGGAGCGCGAATCCCGGGGCGTGAAGGAAACGCAGGGCGTTGAGTTCCATCCTGCCGACCCGGTATGAGATGGATACGACTCTGTCGTCGCTAATATAGACCCCCTTGATGACGCCTCCCTTAAGAAGCCCGTCTAGTTCCCGGGCAAGGAACGTGGCTGTGAACGATCCGAGTATTAGCGGCATGGGCTCAATATAGCACGGAGGGTGCGACGGTTCAAATGCCGGGTTACCTGTACATCGCGGCGATGGTGTCCTGGTAGCGCCGGGCGATCTTCGGGCGGCGGAGTTTGAGGGTCGGCGTGAGCATGTCGTTTTCAACGGCGAAGGGCTCGGGGAGCAGCGTAAAGCGGGTGACCTTCTCATGTTCGGCGAGATGGCCTGTCGCAGAGCGGATCTCGCGGGTTATTAGGTTCCTGACGGGCGTCGTGGTCAGCAGGCTCTCATAGTCGTCGACTTCGAGGTGCTTTTCCCTGGCGAAGTTCTCGATGGCGCTGCGCTCGGGCACCACGAGGGCCGTTATGCTCTTCTCATTGTCTCCACAGAGCATGCACTGATGTATGTACTTGCTTGCCCTGATGCGGTTCTCGATCGGTGACGGCGCCACGTTCTTGCCATGGGATGTCACGATGATCTCCTTGAGGCGCCCCGTGATGATGAGATTGCCGTCGGCGTCGAAGCGGCCCTGGTCTCCTGTGTGGAGCCAGCCGTCGGAGTCGATCACCTCGGCGGTGGCCTCCGGGTCTTTATAATATCCCTTCATCACATTGGGGCCGCGGACGAGGATTTCGTCGTACTTGCCGATTCGGACCACGAGGTGTTCGAAGGGTTTACCTACGGTGCCGATCGCGTTGTCCTCAATCGAGTTGGCGCTCACCAGGGGGGCGGCTTCGGTCAGGCCGTATCCCTCGATTATGTCGATGCCAATGGCGAGGACGATCTCCGACAGCGTCCTGTCGAGCGGCGCGCCGCCGGAGACCATGGCCCGGATCCTGCCGCCGGCGATCTTCCTGAAACGGGCCGCGACGAGCCTGTCATAAATGAAGTGCCTGACCTTGAGACCCAAGGGAATGGGCCTGCCGCGCCGCTTGAGGCCGGCGTATCTGGTCAGGACCCTGGCCGCCCGGTTTATGAGGTGCCGCTTGAACGGCGGCGCCCTGCGGAGCTTCCTTCGGACGGCGTCGACGGCGCCCTGTACTATGCGGGGTACGACGATGACGATAGTGGGCCTTATGTCCTGGATGTCGCGCGTTACGGTCGAGAGATCCTGCGCATATGCTATGGTGACCCCCGCAAGCAGCATCGCGTAGAAACCGCAGGTCTTCTCAAACACATGGGAGACCGGGAGGAACGAGAGAAACACGTCGTCGGAGGTGATGCGGAACCTCTCGATTGCTGCGAATGCCGTCGTCAGGATATTGGCATGGGTGAGCATAACGCCCTTGGGGTCACCGGTTGTGCCCGAAGTGAATATGATTGTGGCGACGTCGTCGGGCGAAACGGCCGGCCATTCGGGCACTCTGCCCCGCCGCGCCCCGCGGCCGGTGTCCACCAGGTCCGCGAAGGAGATGCAATGCGCGTCCTCGTCTATGCCGGTCGGGTCAAACACCACGACGGTCTCGAGGTCGGCGAGGTCGCTCCGGGTGCCGGCGACCTTCTCGTATAGCCTTCTGCCCTCGACAAACGCCAGCCTGCATCCCGACACATGCATTATGTGCCTCGCCGACTCCGCTGAGAGCGTATGATAGAGGGGAACAACCACTGCGCCGATCCGGGCCGCGGCGAGGTCGGCCATGACCCATTCGGGGCCGTGGTAGGCGAAGATGGCGATTCTGTCGCCCCTGCCCACACCCAGCCCGGCGAGCGCCGTGGCCAGGCTTATCACTCTTTCTTCGAGCCCCGAGAAGGTGATGCCAGCGTAACCGCCCCCTCCCGGCTTGTATTTGAGAGCGGTTTGGTCCGGGAAGAGCGAGACGGTGTGTGCGAAGGCGGAATAGAGCGTTTTCAGGTTCTCGGTCATCGGCCCCCCGCGGGACGTTGCAGCCCGAGCAGTATATAGGATGCGGGCGGGGCATGTCAACGTGCATGCCGGATTCCCGATTGTCCAACGGAGACCCTGAGTCGCTGCGTAACCCCTGGCGGCCGCTTTTTGAATCCCGATCATGGGCGAGACCCGTGTGCATCCGGGGCGAGACCCGTGTGCATTTCAAGACCTGACCCCGGAGGGTTCTGCATTTCAAGACCCGACCCCAATGGAATCAAGGGTTTGGGGTATTCCGTTGACACCGGGGGCGGTTGGGGTTATCCTCATAAGGCCCGGTGGGGGCGTGTACCCTCATAAGGGGTATTCCCACCATGCGGCAGTCTGGCAGAACCTCGAGAGGTTAGGGTTTTGATACGCAGTATGACGGGTTACGGGCGCGGGGAGATCGAAGAGAACGGTATCAGGATCTCCGCCGAGATCAAGTCCGTCAACAACCGCTTTCTCGAAGTCGCCGTCAAGCTCCCCAGGTTCCTCGCCCCTCTTGAGAGCGATATCCGCGGCGCGGTGCAGAGGAGGCTCTCCAGGGGGCGGCTCTTTGTTGACATATCCTGGGACGAGCCCGGCGGGCCGGCCGAGACCGTGGTTCTGGATGAGGCTGCTGCCGATGTCTATTATAAGCTGCTCCAATCGCTTAAGGACAGATTCGGCCTTTCGGGCGAGGTGGACCTCGCCACGTTCGCTTCCCTGCCGGAGCTTCTGAAGAAAGAGGTGAAGGAGTGGGAGCCCGCGCGCGCCCTTCCCATAGTGAGCGAGGCGCTGGGAGTCGCCCTTGACGACCTCGTGGAGATGAAGACCAAGGAAGGCGAAGCGCTCGCACATGATCTACGCGAAAGGCTCAATCTGATGCTCGCGCGGTTGGACGTCATTGAGAAGAGGGCTCCGGAGCGGGTCGAGGAACTCCGCGATAGGCTGGCCAAGCGCCTCAAGGAGCTTAATGAAAATGGCGAGTACGATGAGGCCCTGCTTACCCAGGAAGTCGTGATATTTGCCGAACGCACGGATTACACCGAGGAGTGCGTGCGATTCCGGATTCACTGCGAGAACTTCATTGACTATCTTGGTGGCGGCGGAGCTGTGGGCAGGAAACTCAATTTCCTTTTGCAGGAGCTGGGGAGAGAAGCCAACACGATTGGCGCCAAGGCCGGCGACGCTCTTGTCTCTGAAAACGTTGTTATCATAAAAGAAGAGCTGGAGAAGGTAAGGGAGCAGGTACAGAACATAGAGTAGTCCCGGCGAATCTCTACGCGCTGCCCTTCGATACTCGCCCCGCATTAAGCGCTGTGGCATATGAATTGCTGTATCAGTGGAAGGCAGGAGGACGGACTGTGAAGCCCCGGGACATTATACGCAAAGTCGCGTTCCCCATAGTGGTGTCGGGCGCCTCGGGCGCGGGCAAGACAACGCTCTGCCATAACCTGATAGCGCGCGAGGAGCGCCTCGTCTTTTCGGTTTCGGCCACCACCCGGCCGGCAAGGGGTACGGAGAAGCACGGTGAGGATTACTTCTTCGTGTCCGGCGAGGAGTTCGAGCGCATGAAGGCCGCCGGCGAGCTGGTGGAGTGGGCGGGGGTGCACGGCAAGTTCTACGGCACTCCGAGGGCCTATATGGACGAGCGCATAGCCGAGGGGACATCGGTTCTCCTCGACATAGACGTCCAGGGGGGCGTGCAGATCATGGAGGCCTACCCGGGCGCCGTTTCCATTTTCGTGGCCGCCCCGTCGATGGAGGTCCTCGAAGAGAGGCTTCGCAACCGCAAGACCGACTCCGGTGATTCAATAGGTATCAGGCTAAAAAACGCCATCGGCGAGTTGGAGTATATGCAGAAATATACTTATATTGTAGTGAACGACACAGTTGAAGCTGCGGTTTCCAAAATGGCCGCAATCGTGAGCGCGGAACGCAGTAAGCGGCAGAGATTGTTCGAGGGCATAACCTGGAAGGACTTCGTGGGTCTGTAACCGGAGGTGTTATTTGAAGCGACAGAGAAACGTGGAGAGAGAAGTCCCGGAAGCGGTAAAGAAGGAGGAGATCCTCGACCGGACTGCCAGTGAATACGAGGCCATAGTCGCCATCGCGAAAGAGGCCAGGCGCCTCAATGCCGTTCCAGGCGTGTTCCTCAAGAAAGGCGAGACCGCGCTTCCCAAGGCGGTGGAGAACTTCGTCGGCGGGCGGGTCGATTATGAGGTCGAGGGCGCCGAATTGGAGGCATGCCCGCCGGATACCGGTCGCAAGAAGGCGGTGAAGGCGGCGAAGAAGACAAAGAAGACAAAGAAGACGGCCGGCAGGGCCGCGAGGAAGGGCGCCGGAAGGAAATGAACGTTCTCGTGGGGGTCACAGGTTCCATAGCGGCGTACAAGGCCGCGGAGGTAGTGAGCTCCCTGCGCAAGGCGGGCGTCAACGTAAGCGTCGTAATGACCGAGGGCGCCACGCATCTCGTGGGGCCGGCTACCTTCAGGTCGCTTTCCGGGAACCCGGTGCGGACGGGGCTGTGGGAAGAAGTGACGGGCAAGCCCATTCACATAGCCATGGCCGTGGAGCAGGACGTTGTCGCGGTGGTGCCGGCGACGGCCAATATCATCGGCAAGGTCGCGAGCGGCATATGCGACGACCTGCTGTCCACGGTTCTCATTTCCACCAGGGCGCCGGTGCTGATCGCTCCCGCCATGAACGAGAACATGTACCTGAACCCCGTGGTACAGGAGAACATCGCTAAGCTCAAAGCCAGGGGCTATGAGTTCATAGAACCCGAGAAGGGCTGGCTGGCTTGCGGGGTTGAGGGGATGGGCAGACTGGCCGACCCCGCGGCGATAGCGGAAGCCATCATGGCCGCCGGCCGGGGGAAGCCCGGGTCAGCGGGCGCGGGCGGGGCTGGCGACGCGGGGGGGGGCTCCCGTGCGGGCAGGGTCGGGAGCGCGGCAGGGGCAGCCGCGACGGGTGGTTCAAAGGCGACTCTCGCCGGCAGGAAGGTGGTTATAACCGGGGGCCCGACGCGCGAGCCCATCGACGCGGTGCGGTTCATATCCAACCGTTCGAGCGGCAAGATGGCGGTGGCGCTCGCGGAGGCCGCGAAGAGTAGAGGCGCCGAGACGGTGCTCATAAGCGGCCCCCGTAGCGTTGCGGCGCCTGAGGGCGTCAGGGTCATCGACGTTGAGACCGCTCTGGAGATGAAGCGGGCGATTGAAAGTGAGTGGCAGGACGCGGACTGCGTAGTTATGGCGGCCGCGGTGTGCGATTTCAGGCCGAATGCGGTTCACGGGGGCAAGCTCAAGCGCGGGCAGCCGCTGGAGCTTACGCTTGACTCCACCGAAGACATTATCGGCGGCCTTGCCGGGGACAAGGCCGGCAGGGTCGTGGTAGGCTTCGCGCTGGAGACCGGCAACGAGATCGAGGCGGGAAGGGCGAAGCTCAGGAAGAAGAACCTCGACCTCGTGTTCGTAAACAACCCTGAAAGAGATGGATGCGACTTCGGCAGCGACACCAATGCGGGGTATCTCATCGACGGGAACGGCAAGGTGGAAGAGATCGGCCTGGTGAGCAAGGCCGAGCTCGCCGACCGCATACTGGAATCGGCCTGTCTGCTCTTATCATAAGTTTTACCACGGGCCTCTTGCGGGGACAGGGGTTTGATGCAGGAAAAGGAGCTCAGGGAGTTCGACGGTAACGCGGCGTGCGACGCGCTGGCGGGATGGCTGCGCATGGTCGAGCTCTCGGGCACGGAGGAAATATACTTGAGTGACGGCTATTCGAGTCTGCCGGGGACTGGCTCCGGCAACGGGGGGCCAGCGGCCCGGTTTTATGATGAGGGGGGTGTCGGGGATGGGCTTTTATATTCGCTGATCAAGGACGTGGGGGGGTGTTCCAGGTGCGGGCTCTCGAGGACCAGGAAAAACGTGGTCTTTGGAGAAGGCGACCCGAGGAGCCGCCTCATGTTCGTGGGCGAGGCGCCGGGGGCGGACGAGGACCGGCAGGGCCGGCCGTTCGTCGGGCGCGCGGGGCAGCTTCTTACAAGGATAATCGCCGCGATGGGGCTCGAGCGCGAGCAGACCTACATAACCAACATTCTCAAGTGCCGGCCGCCGGGTAACCGCAATCCTGAGGCCGACGAGATCTGCGAGTGTCTTCCTTATCTGGAGAAGCAGATAGAGTGCATTCGGCCCGAGATCATCTGCACGCTGGGCCTGTTCGCGACCCAGACGCTTACGGGCCTGCGGGACCCCATCGGGAGGATGCGGGGCAAAACGTATGAGTACCGGGGAATACCGCTGATACCCACCTATCACCCGGCCGCGTGCCTCCGCAATCCCTCGAGCAAGAAACTCGTCTGGGAGGATATAAAGAGAGTAATGAAAGAGCTTGGGTTACCCATAAGAGGGAGGATGAAAAATGGCGCAGGTAAGAACGGGCGCTGACAGGATTCCTCCGCAGTCGATCGAGGCCGAGGCAGCCGTACTCGGCGCCATGATGCTCGACAAGGAAGCCATCGGGCGAACGATCGAGATAATCGACGAGACCTGTTTCTACAATCCGAATCACGGCAAGATATACAGCGCGATTGTAGCCCTGTACGACCGGAACGAGGCCGTTGACCTTATCACTCTCACGGAGGAGCTGCGGAGAGAGGGAGAACTGGAGAATGTAGGAGGCGCTTCGTACCTCGAGACGCTCTTGAGCAGCGTGGCGACGTCGGCCAACGTCGAGCACCACGCCAGGATAGCACTCGAGAAATCGACGCTGCGCAAACTCATCGAGGCATCGACCCAGATAGTGAACGACGCCTACCACGCCGACGGCGATGTGAGCGAGATCATGGACCGCGCCGAGCGCAGGATATTTGCGGTGTCGGGCTCGAGGCTGAGGCAGAGCTTCTATGCAATGGAGGACATCGTAAAGGACAGCCTGGAGCTCATCGAGCAGCTCTACCAGCAGAAGCGTTATGTAACAGGCGTCGAAAGCGGATTTAAGGACCTGGACTCGCTGACGGCGGGATTCCAGAACGGCGACTTCGTGGTCATAGCGGGCCGCCCGGGCATGGGCAAGACGAGTCTCGCCCTCAATGTGGCCCAGCACGTCGCGACCAAGATGAAAATCCCCGTGGCCGTGTTCAGTCTCGAGATGACCAAGGAACAGCTCATGCTGCGTATGCTCTGCTCCGAGGCCAGGGTTAAAGCCCACAACGTGCGGACTGGTTTCGTCGGCAAGAACGAGTGGGGGAAGCTCACCCTCGCCGCGGGGACGCTTCATGACGCACCTATTTTCATAGACGACTCCTCCGACCTTACGGTTCTGGAGATGAGGGCCAAGGCGAGAAGGCTCAAGGCCGAGGTCGATCTGGGACTCATCGTGGTAGATTACCTGCAGCTGGTTCGCGGCCACAGGCGCGCGGAGAGCAGGCAGCAGGAGATCACGCATATCTCGAGTTCATTGAAAGGGCTTGCGAAGGAGCTCGGCATACCGGTGATGGCGCTGTCCCAGCTGTCGCGCGCCGTTGAGCAGCGCGAGAAAAAGGACAAGCGGCCTATTCTCTCCGACCTCAGGGAATCGGGCGCCATCGAGCAGGACGCCGACGTCGTGCTCTTCATCTACCGGCCGTCGCTTTACAAGCCGCGGGGCGAAGCCGGGATGGACGAAGGGGCGGTCGAGGACAAGCGCAGGGCCGAAATCATCGTGGGCAAGCAGCGCAACGGCCCGACTGGAATAGTGGAAGTCCTTTTCTTCGAAGAGTATACGCGCTTCGAGGACAAGGCCAGGATCGAAGTGGAATAAGGGCGAAGTGAACGGATTCGAATACGTAGGGCGCACATTCACATTCACGCTGGCGGACGTCGGGCGGGTCTTCCTTCTGCTCGTCGATACCGCAAAGACGTTCCCCCGCGCGATAATGAACACGTACCGCATCGTCGAGCAGATGATGGTCATCGGCGTTGGGTCCATGTGGCTCGTGGCCGTGACCTCCATCTTCACCGGCGCCGTCGCGGCGGTGCAGGCCGCCTACCAGTTCCAGAACTACATCCCCATGAGATACCTCGGCACCGTGATCGGGAAATCAGTGGTAATCGAGCTCGGCCCGGTGCTCACCGCCCTGGTGGTGGGGGGCAGGGTCGGCGCGGCCATCGCCGCGGAGCTGGGAACCATGAAGGTCACCGAGCAGGTTGACGCGCTCGAGACGCTGGCAATAGACCCGCTGGAGTTTCTGGTGGCTCCGCGCTTCCTGGCGGCTATCATCATGCTGCCCGTGATTACGGTGTTCGCGGATTTCCTGGCCATCATGGGCGGGTTCGTCGTGGCGCGGGCTGGACTCGGGGTGAGCTCTCATGTGTTCTTCAGCGGGATGAAGCTCTTTTTCCACGCGAGCGACGTCTACAGCGGTCTCATTAAAGCCTTTTTCTTCGGCGGGATCATAGCGACGATGGGGTGTTATCACGGCCTCAGCACGGAGGGCGGGGCCGAGGGCGTGGGCATTGCGACCATGAAAGCTGTTGTGTCGTCCTGCCTGCTTATATTAATTACAGACTATGTCCTGGCCGCCGTGCTCTTCCGCGGCGTGTTCCTGGGGTAGGAATGGATACGAATTCGGAATTCATCAAGGTCGTCGGCGTGGAGAAGAGCTTCGGCGACAACAAGGTGCTCCGTGGCACCAATCTGAGCATTAAGAAGGGCGAGACCATAGTCGTCATAGGGAGAAGCGGCTGCGGCAAGAGCGTTCTCCTCAAGCACATAATCGGTCTCCTCAAGCCGGACAGGGGAAAGGTATTCGTGGGCGGCACCGAGGTGACCGCATTGGGACAGAGGAAACTCTTCGAACTCAGGCAGATGTTCGGGATGCTCTTCCAGAGCGCCGCGCTATTCGACTCGCTTACCGTGTGGGAGAACGTGGGGCTCGGTCTCATCGAGCACACCGACATGCCCAGGGATGAAATAAGGCAGAGAGCGTCGGAGAAGCTGCGGCTCGTGGGCCTCAAGGGGATTGAGGACGAGAAGCCGGCCGAGCTCAGCGGCGGGATGAAGAAGAGGGTCGGGCTGGCCAGGGCCATAACGATGGACCCCGAGATAATCCTTTACGATGAGCCCACGACGGGGCTAGACCCCATCATGGCGGACGTCATAAATGAGCTCATCTGCAACCTGAAGAGGACGCTCAGCATAACGTCGGTCGTGGTGACGCATGACATGAAGAGCGCCTATAAGGTCGGTGACAGGATCGCGATGCTTTACGAAGGACAGATCATATACAACGGCACGCCCGATGAAGTGAAGTGCTGCGGGCACCCGGTCATCCAGCAGTTTGTAGAGGGGCGGGCGGAAGGCCCTATCCCCGCACTGTAGGAGTGTATCGATGAGGCAGAGAAGCACGGAAATCAAGGTCGGCATAGCGGTGGTTGCCGCGGTCGTGATTCTGATCCTCGGTGTCATGTGGATCGAGAAGGTCAGTTTCAGCAAGAAGTTCGTGACGTATACCGTTTACTTCCGTGACGTGGGCGGGCTGGATCCCGGTGACCCGGTCACGGTTTCGGGGGTGGACGGCGGCGAAATTGCTTCCGTCGTGCTCGAGCCCGGGCGCGTCAGGACGGAACTGATGCTGTCGGAGGACATAACCCTGTTCGACGACGCGAGAGTGGAGATACTCACCATAGGGCTCATGGGAGAGAAGTACGTAGGCATAGACCCGGGCCGGTCCGGTGTCGTCCTCGAGCCCGGGAGCGTCATCCAGGGGCGCTACAAGGCGGGTATGGCGGAGGCGATAGCGGGTTTCGGCGACGTGATCGAGGAGTTCAATGAGACGGTGCGCGCTTTCAGATCTCTGATAGAGACCGACGGGGAAAGGGCGTCACTGGCGACTACAATGCAGAGGATAGACGAGCTAGCCGCCGAGATACTGGCGATCCTGCGAGAGAACAGGTCGGACATGAAGAGCACGGCTGAGAGCATGAAGAAGCTCTCGGGCGACTTCAGCGACGTCGTGGGCTCCAGAAAGGAAAAGCTGACCCGCGGCATCGACGATTTCTCCTCAGCGGCTGCGCGGCTGGACTCGGTCACCGTTTCGCTCAGGGCGGTCGTGCAGAGAGTCGAAAGCGGCGACGGTACTCTCGGCATGCTCATCAACGAGAAGAAGCTGCACGAGGACCTCGAGATGGTGCTCGAGAACCTCAACTCGCTTCTTGAAGACGTGAGGGCGGACCCGCACAAGTACTTCAAGATAGAGATTTTCTGAAGTTCGGGCCGCCCGCGGGTACGGAAGGAATGTGTAGAAAGTGCTGGTAATAAGAATCGTATTTGTTGGGCTTTTCGCTCTCGCGGGGCTTCTCCTGGCGCGTGGGCCTCTGGGCTGGCCTGACTGGTTCGGGCTTCTCGTGGGCTTAATGGGCGGCGGCGCGATCGTCTACGGCGAGTTCCAGCTCGAGCATAAGTCGGGACGCGAAATACTCGCCGGCGTGGTCGGTCTCATACTCGGCCTCATCGTGGCGCTTCTGATCGGGCTCATCACGAGGACGGTGGAAGCGCTGGCTCCGTACCAGTCATATGTGACCGTTGCCGTGAGTCTGGTGCTCGGGTATTTGGGGGCCGTCTTCGGCATCCGGAAGCGAGGGGATATAAGGCTCTCTTCCAGGCGGCCTGAGGGCGTGGGGGCGCCTCCGAAGATACTGGATACGAGCGTCATCATCGACGGGCGGATAGCCGAGATCTGCGAGAGCCACTTCATCGAGGGTAAGATCGTTGTCCCCAAGTTCGTTCTGGACGAGCTCCAGTCAATAGCGGACTCATCGGACGCGCTCAGGCGTAACAGGGGGCGGCGGGGTCTCGAGATCCTGAGGCGGATGCAGCTCCGCAAGGACCTCGAGATCGTGATCGATGACCGCGAGCCCGACGGCGACGACGACGTTGATTCCAAGCTCGTTCGCTTCGCGCGCCAGCGGCGGGGCAAGATACTGACGAACGACTTCAACCTGAACAAGGTGGCCGAGCTTCACGGGATCAAGGTGCTCAACGTCAACGAGCTCGCCAATGCTTTAAAGCCTGTCGTGCTCCCGGGGGAGGAGATGACCGTCCGGATAACCAGGCGCGGTAAGGAGCCGGACCAGGGCGTGGGATATCTCGACGACGGGACCATGGTGGTGGTGGAAGGAGCGAGCGGCCTCGTCAACAAGACAATCCAGGTTGTCGTGACGAGCGTGCTGCAGACAGCGGTGGGCAGGATGATTTTTTCAAAACGCAAGTAACCTATTAGTAGAATGGTGGGGTGATAGACATGGTGGTTGCAGTAATAGTAGGTGCGGGTGAGGGAAAGAGGTTCGGCCCGAACGGCCGCAAACAATTCGCGAAAGTAAACGGCAAGCCTCTCATAGCCTACACGATCGAACCTTTCGAGAAGAGCGAGGTCGTCGACGACATCGTTCTCGTGGTCCCGCGTGAGTCCACCGAGTGGGTCAGGGAAGAAATCGTCGAGCTGCTTGGCTTCAAAAAGGTCCGTTCCATAGTTCCCGGAGGTGGGTCGCGGCAGGAGTCGGTGCTCAACGGGCTCAAGTCGATGAGCTCGGAGACCGAGAGGGTCATTATTCACGACGCGGTCAGGCCGCTCGTAGGCGAACCCATCATCAAGCGCGTCCTTGATGCAGCCAAAAAGACCGGGGCCGCGATAACGGCGGTGCCGGCGAAGGACACTGTCAAGGAAGTCGAGAGCGGAGACGTGATAGGCACGCTGGATCGAAGGCTGATATGGCTTGCCCAGACGCCGCAGTGCTTCGCCTATAACGTCATCATGGAGGCCCACAGGCAGGCGCTCTCCGAGAACTTCGAAGCGACCGACGACGCCGCGCTTGTCGAGAAGTACGGCGCCAAGGTCATGGTCGCGGTCGGAAGCTACGCCAATCTCAAGGTCACGTCGCCGGAAGACATCCCGCTGCTGGAGTACTTCCTCAGGCAGAACAACAGGATGAGGCTTGACTCTGCCACCGGCAAGAAAGAACGCGGCCGTGGCGGCCCGCGCGGCCGCGGGCGTCCGCGGGGCCGTGGTGGCCAGCGCGGCAGGGACCAGGGCCAGGCCAGGGGCGCTCAGGGAGACGGTGATGAGGCGCGGGCACGGGCCGGGTCGGGCGAGAGGGGGCGGAGCCGGGGCCAGGGTCAGGGCCGGGGCCAGGGCGAGGGCCAGGGCGAGGGCCAGGGCAAGGACAAGCCCCGGGGACGCGGCAGGCCGCGCAGGAGAAGACCGAGGGGCAAGAGGCCGCGGGCGAAGAGGAGCTGAGATGCTTAGGGTCGGCATGGGCTATGATGTGCACCGGCTCGTCGGGGACAGGAAGCTCCGCCTCGGCGGCGTCGAGATCCCGCATGACAAGGGCCTCAAGGGCCACTCCGACGGGGACGCGCTCATACACGCCATGATCGACGCCATTCTCGGGGCCTGCAACCTGGGCGACATCGGAACACACTTTCCGGATAATAAACCAGAATTCAAGGACATACCCGGCTCCGAGCTCCTGGCCAGGACCAGGAAGATAGTGGAAGAGCGAGGCAGGATCGAGCATATAGACTCGACCGTGGTGGCTGAGGCCCCGCGGCTCGCTGACCATATTCCCGCCATGAAGGAGCGCATCTCCGAGGCGCTGGGGATTCGTCCCCAGGACGTCTCCATCAAGGCCAAGACGGCTGAGGGAATGGGCGAGGTCGGTCGGGGCGAGGCCATAGAAGCATTCGCCATAGCCATGGTTGATCTCTGATGGCCCCTTCGAATCCGAGGACCCGTTTCGCCCCGAGCCCCACGGGCGCACTGCACGTGGGGGGCGCGCGCACGGCTCTATTCAACTGGCTGTTCGCCCGCCACACGGGCGGCGCGTTCGTGCTGAGGTTCGAAGACACTGACGCGGAGCGCTCGTCAGAGGAGTCTGAAGCCGCGCTGCTTGACGATCTCAGGTGGCTCGGGCTCGACTGGGACGAGGGCCCGGAAGTGGGCGGGCCGCACGCGCCATACCGCCAGTCGGAGCGTGTAAATACTTACCGCTACGCCGCCGAGCGCCTGGAAAAGTGCGGCATGGCGTTCAAATGCTACTGCACGGATGAAGAGCTGCGCCGGAGGCGTGAGCGCGCCATCCAGCTGGGAAAGCCGGCCATATATGACGGAGCCTGCAGGAGCCTGAGCGCGGAAGCGCGCCGCAGGCTCGAGAACGAGGGCCGGACGCCTTCCTTAAGATTCCTTGTCGAGTACGAGGAAGTCCGCCACCGCGACATAGTCCGGGGCGAAGTGCATTTCAAGTCGGGCATGGTCGGGGATTTCGTGATATTGAGATCGGACGGCATGCCGACGTACAACTTCGCCTGCGTGGTGGACGACTCCACCATGGGCATAACGCATGTGATCCGCGGCGAGGAACACCTTCCCAACACGCTGAGACAGCTGTTGCTTTACAAAGGCCTCGGACTTCATCCGCCCGAGTTTGCGCATCTGCCGCTGGTTCTCGGCCCGGACCGCAGCAAGCTCTCCAAGAGACACGGTGCGACTTCCGTCCGAGAGATGAAGAGAATCGGCTACCCGAAGGGGGCGCTCGTCAATTACCTGGCGCTGCTCGGCTGGTCGCCGGGCGATGACACCGAGATCATGACCAGAGAGGACCTTGTGAAGAGGTTCTCGCTTGAGCGGGTGTCGTCGAGCCCGTCGATCTTCGACGCAAACAAGCTGGAGTGGGTATCGTCGAATCATATGAAACGGCTCTCCGCGGAGGAACTCGTGGAGGGGATAGAGCCGTTTCTCAGGGAAGCCGGTATCGAGCCGGCGGACCGGAAGCTCGCTGCGAGAGCGGCTTCTTCGCTCAGGATGGCGGCGAAAAAGTACCCGGATCTGGCCGAAAAGGTGGCTGTCTTTCTTGAGCGCCCGGATACGCCGGATGAGTCCCTGCTGGCCGTGATGGGGTCCGGGGGCGGCCAGCGGGCCATCGGCCTTTTCAAAGAGGCCGTCTCGAGGCTCGACGGCGCCGACCGCGATCGCGTGAAGCAGGCGCTCGCGGAAGTCCTGGAAGTTTCGGGCCTCAAGAAGGGCGAGGTATTTATGCCCATCCGCGCGGCGCTCACAGGCCGGAGGAGCGGCCCGGAGATCCCCATAATAGTGGAAGTCCTGGGCACTGAGCGTACTCTTGAGCTGCTGCGGGCGGCAACCGAAAGCGAGGCAGACAGGTGAAGACACTCGTATTGATGGGAGGTATGTCCGCCGAACGGGAGATCTCCCTCAAGACCGGCGAGGCTGTGGCCGCGGGGCTGGCGGACGCGGGACATGAAGTAAGGACCTATGACCTCAGAGGGACGCCCGGCCGGGACGTAAGGAGTTTCGTAGCTTCGGGCGAACTCGATGCGGCAGGTGTGGTTTTCATAGCGCTGCATGGAGGGGAAGGCGAGGACGGCAGGATACAGGCCCTGCTGGATCTAGTGGGGAAAGCCTATACGGGCTCGGGCGTGCTTGCGAGCGCGCTCTGCATGGACAAGACATTCTCGAAGATGGTCTTCGAGAGACATGGCGTGCCGACGCCTGCGTGGTTTGAGGCACCGGGGCCCGAGGCCATGGCTTCGGCCGCGGAAAGGACGGCCTCGATAGGGGGCTACCCGCTGGTGGTCAAGCCGGTCGACCAGGGCTCTACCATAGGCATCTCCATCGTCGAAGACGAGGAAGGGCTGGAGCCCGCGATAACACTTGCCCGGAAGTACTCGGACAGGTTAGTATTCGAAAGATACATCCCCGGCAGAGAGCTCAGCGTGGCGATCGTAGGGGAAGAGGTCTTCCCCGTCATCGAGATAGTCCCCGAGGACGGGTTTTACGATTATGAGCGCAAATACACCAAGGGCAAGAGCTCTTATCATTGCCCCGCTGATATAGATAACGCTCTCTCAAAGCGAATATCCCGGGAAGCGTTTGCTGCTTACAAAGCGCTGGGCTGCGAGGGCTTCGCGAGGGTCGATCTCAGATTGGGGGAGGACGGTTCGCCGTATTTCCTCGAGATCAACACCATTCCGGGCATGACCGAGACGAGTCTTGTGCCGATGGCCGCCGCCCAGAGGGGATATTCCTTCAGCGAGCTCGTGAACATGATAGTGAAAGAGGCGCTTGAGAAGCCGGGCCAGGTAAGCTCGAAGGCTGGAGGTTAAGTAATGGACTCGACCCAGAAACTCCTGAAGGAACTCACGGAAATCACCGGTATTTCGGGCCGCGAGGACAAAGTGGCCAAGTATATAGCCGGCAAGATGAGGCCCTTCTCCAAAATATCTTATGACAGACTCGGCAGCGTAATCTGCGAGAAGAAGGGCACCTCAAAAAGCCCCAGAGTGATGATTGCCGGTCATATGGACGAGGTCGGCTTTTTCGTCAAGCAGATCACGAGCGAAGGCTTCATCAAGTTCTCGCCGGTCGGGGGCTGGTGGCCCCATGTCATCCTGGGCCAGCGGGTCGTAATCGAGTCCAAGAAGGGGCCTGTGGTAGGCGTAGTGGGCTCCAAGGCCCCGCATGAGCTCGAGCCGGAGGAGAGGCGGAAGCTCATGCAGATAAAGGACATGTTCATAGATGTCGGCGGCACTCGCGACTATGATGTCGCCAAGAAGATGGGGATACAGCCGGGCGACGCCGTCGTGCCGTGGGGGCCGTTCCAGGTCATGAGCAATCCAGAGGTTTACATGGCCAAGGCATGGGACGATCGGGTCGGCTGCGCCATATTCATGGAGACCATCAGGCGCCTTCATAAGACGAGGCATCCCAATACGGTCTTCGGGGTCGGGACGGTGCAGGAGGAAGTCGGCCTGCGCGGAGCCACGACCAGCGCCGCGGTGGTTGACCCCGACGTGGGCTTCGCCGTGGAGGTGTCCATCGCGCATGACACGCCGGGTTACGGGACGGAAGAGTCCCAGGCGCTGGGGAATGGCGTCGCCATAGTGGTCTATGACGGCAGCATGATCCCCAACCGCAACCTGGTCGACCTGGCGGTAGAGACGGCCAAGAAGAAAAAGATCCCCTACCACTTCGCTGCGCTGGAGCGGGGGGGGACAGACAGCGGCAGGATTCACATGAACAAGGGCGGCGTGCCGTCGATTGTGTTCGGAGTGGGTACGCGCTACATTCACAGCCATATCGGAGTGCTTCACCGGGAGGACTTCGACAATACGGTGAAGCTCATGACCGAGATGGCCAAGGTGCTTGACGCCAAGAAGGTGGCGAAGCTGTAACGCATGAAAATTCAAGATATTAGCATGGTCTTCGGACCCGGGAAGGTGGGCGTCGGAGTAATTCATCTGGCCCCGCTGCCCGGTAGCCCGGGCTACGGGGGAGATCTGGACGGCGTGGTCCGGAAGGCCGCCGAAGAGGCCGCGGCCATGGAGAAGGCGGGCTTCGACGGGCTTATCGTTGAGAACTACGGGGACGTCCCCTTTCATGTCAGGGAAGTCGGGCCCGAGACGGTGGCCGCCATGGCGCTGGCGGTCAAGGCCGTCGTGGGGGCAGTCGGGATCCCCGTGGGTGTGAATGTTCTCAGGAATGACGCCCGTTCGGCGCTGGCGGTGGCGGGAGTCTGCGGGGCGGCGTTCGTTCGCGTGAATGTGCTCGTCGGGGCATTTGTGACGAGCGAGGGGCTGATCGAGGGCCGGCCGGCAGAAGTGCTGCGCATGAGGGACAGCATGGCTCCAGGCTGCCTTGTGTTCGCGGACATTATGGTAAAGCACGGCTCTCCGCTTGCCGGTACCAGTATTGGGGAGGAGGCCCTGGACGCAGCCGAGCGCGGGATGGCCGACTGCATCATAGTCACGGGCCGTCGGACAGGACGGCCTCCGGCGGCCGAGGAGGTCGCGGAGGCGAAGAAAGCGCTGGCCGGGGCGACCCGAAACGTGCCGGTGCTGGTCGGGAGCGGGGCCCGGCCGGGCAATCTGGAAAGCCTGCTCCAGCTGGCTGACGGCGTCATCGTCGGAAGCTGCATGAGGGTGGGCGGGGTGGCCGGCGCCGATCTCGATATGGACAGGGCCCTTGAGATTGGCGGTCTGATAAGGAAATACGCTGGAAAGGCAGGACAATAAAGTGGCGATCAGAGTCTACGACACCTATGACGCGAAGAAAAAGGACTTCGTACCCGTTGAGGACGGCAAGGTGGGCATGTACATGTGCGGCATGACGGTGCAGGACAAGCCGCACGTGGGACATATGTACGCATTCGTATGTGGTGATACGATAAGGCGCTACCTCGAGTACCGGGGTTACGAGGTTACCTATGTCCAGAACTTCACGGATGTCGACGACAAGATAATCGCCAGAGCAAATACTGAGGGTGTGGACTACAAGGAGATCGCCGAGCGCTATATAGCCGACTATTTCAAGTACGCCGAGATGCTCAATATCAAGGAGGCCTCGCTCTACCCCAGGGCCACCGAACACATACAGGATATCATTGACCTTGTTAACACGCTGGTTTCAAAGGGATTGGCCTATGAGGCGGGCGGCGACGTATACTTTGAGGTTTCGAGATTCGGCGATTACGGCCGCCTCTCCAAGAAGAAGATCGAGGACCTGCGGGCGGGAGCCCGGATCGAGGTGGGCGAGCACAAAAGGAGCCCCATGGACTTCGCGCTCTGGAAGGCGGCGAAAGAGGGCGAACCCAGCTGGGAGAGCCCCTGGGGCAAGGGAAGGCCCGGTTGGCATATCGAGTGCTCGGTGATGTCCATGAAATACCTCGGCAGGACCTTCGATATGCACGGTGGGGGGACCGACCTCATCTTCCCTCATCATGAAAACGAGGTGGCCCAGTCGGAGGCGGCCACGGGCCAGAAATACGTCAACTTCTGGCTCCACAATGGGTTGCTTACATTGGCGGGCGAGAAGATGTCCAAGTCGACCGGCCATTTCTTTGCCATAGAGGACATAGCCAGGGAGTTCGAGCCCGATGTCATAAGGTTCTACCTCATCTCAACCCACTACCGGAGCCCGATGGAATTCAGCCGCGATCGCCTCAAGGAGGCGCGGGCGGCGGTGAACAGGATGCGGAACACTTTCAGGGCGGTTGAGTCCTATCTCGGCGACGGGGAGGCGTCGGGCTCGCTAGATGACCTGTCGGGCGGGGACCGGGAGGTCTGGGAGGGTATCCTGGAGAAGGAGAAGAAATTCATCGAGACCATGGACGATGATTTCAACACGGCCGGCGCCATCGGCTTTGTATTCGAGATGGGCAGGGACCTCAACAATTTCCTCAAGGCCGGGGAGACGCCGGGAAAGAAGTTGGTTCTTGCCAACGGTCTCAAGAAGATAAAGGGAATCGGGGATGTGCTGGGGATTTTCCGGGGGCTGGGTGGTGAGATCATAGCCATGGCCGACCTGCCGGGGGAGGTGGCGGAGCTCGTCGAACAGCGGACGGCCGCAAGGGCTTCCAAGGACTGGGCGAGGGCCGACGAGATCCGAAACACGCTGGGGGCCAGGGGATATTTCCTCGAGGACCGTCCTGAGGGTACCATAGTGCGGAAGTAAGGGCCCGGGCGGGGTGAGCGCGGTGGGGCTGTTCGGAATTCTGAGATCTGATCCCATGATTGACTATTGTGCATTCTGAGACCTGACCCCATGCTTGCATGCTTGACCCCTTGCTTTAAGTGAAGCTTGCATCTTATTTGAGCTCAATCATTTTTCTCCAAAAAAGCCTTGACAATGCCGCGGCGAAGATATACATTTGCCGTCGCATACAACTATAGGATTTTTATACGCCTCATTTAAGCCGGCGCAAAAATCGGGTGCGTGGGCCATTGGGGTATTATGGCATTTTTTGCGGACCGGATGGGGTGCATGGGGGCGTTTACGTATTTTTCTTTTACATCGGGCTGCTGGCGTAGCTCAACGGTAGAGCATCTCACTTGTAATGAGGAGGTTGGGGGTTCAAATCCCTTCGCCAGCTCCATCTCGGGAAAAAGACAAGTAAAGAGATTAGAAAAATAGAATATTGAAGCCTGGTCGGGGAGGTTCCCGAGCGGTCAAAGGGAACAGACTGTAAATCTGTCGGCGACGCCTTCGGAGGTTCGAATCCTCCCCTCCCCACCAATGACTCGCTGGGTTAGGAAGTAACTGGCGGGAATAGCTCAGTTGGTAGAGCATCAGCCTTCCAAGCTGAGGGTCGCGGGTTCGAGTCCCGTTTCCCGCTCCAGCTGGAGATTGAAGAGCAGCCGGCGCCGTATAGTGGAGGGGCTGCCGCTGTTCGCGAAACTAGTGCCCGCGTAGCTCAGTAGGTAGAGCATTTGCATGGTAAGCAAAAGGTCATCGGTTCGAGTCCGATCGTGGGCTCCACTCAAAAACGGTAGAGGTTTTTAGGAGGGGGACACCAAATGGCAAAGGAGAAGTTTGATCGCTCTAAGCCACACTTGAACGTCGGGACGATTGGCCACATCGACCACGGTAAGACGACGTTGACGAGTGCGATAACGCTGTGTTTGAGCCAGCAGGG
>Ga0180437_10000820_pt1 | contig 56154 bp, 50 predicted proteins | sample SS_ome_4_FD_132410 | JGI IMG/M metagenome (GOLD analysis project Ga0180437, IMG submission 132410) | Hypersaline lake sediment archaeal communities from the Salton Sea, California, USA - SS_3_D_1 metaG | ecosystem: Environmental > Aquatic > Non-marine Saline and Alkaline > Hypersaline >...
AAGGCTGACTCCAGCCCGGGCCGCATTGATAATCGCATTCTGCTCAGCGTGGACGCTCCGGCAGAGTTCATACCGCTGGCCGTGAGGAATGTTCAGCTTGTCCCTGAGACAGGAGCCATGCTCTAGGCTGTCCTTGGTTTTCCGCGGGGCCCCCACGTACCCAGTGGAAATAATCTGGTCGTCGCGGATGATGATCGCTCCTAAAGAGCGGCGGAAACAGGTACTGCGCCGGGCGACTTCTTCGGCAATCCCTAAATAATACTGATTCTTTGAAACTCTTTTCGGCTTCATACTATTTCCTCCAGCTTAAGGTGAAGATCTTCGAGAGCTCCGTCATTCATAATCATAAAATCAGCCATTTTCATGCAACTGTGGAGCTGCTGTCCTTTTTCGCTGTCTGTCATTTCTTCTTTTTCTTTTTTTATGAATTCTTCGAGGGTCGTGACGGATTCCTGCCTTCCTCTTTGTTTGACTCTCTCATATCTTAACTCGACTGGCGCATCGATTGCCAGAAGAATAAACTCCTTTTCCCTCCTCAGGTATTCGACCTCTGAAGGATTACGGATGCTGTCGATGACGGCCTTGCCTTCCACTTTTTCCATAGCCATCCGGGCCAGGATGTCCGGTCCATATTTATTTCTCAACTCGTTTCCTTTTTCGATGAGGTTGTCCCGTGTGTCCTCTTTTCCCTCTTTGCGGAGCGCGTCTCGAATCACATCGGATAGGGAGAAATAGGCATATCCCTTCTTTTGAAGATAAGCCGCCGCCTCGCCTTTTCCCGAGCCGTTTGTTCCTGTCAATCCGATAAGTTTCGATTTTTTCTTCATTTTCTGAATATTTTTGGAAGATTTTTTATGAAATTAAAAAGCGGGCTGCCCGCGCGAATCCTCGACCTGTGGGGCAGCAGGGAAATCATTGTCTTGATTTTATTAGAAATTCGATGGTGATGAAAGAGAACAAGAGATTTCTCCAGGAGTTTTGGCCATTGAGCGCTGTAAGGGTACCACCAGGTCTGTGTTTTTTTTCTGGAGAAATCATGGCTGATGAATTTGATGTTCATCAGCTCTTGAAGGCCGAAGGGCCCATGGGAATATCCTCTTCCGGTCTGCTTGATCCCTCCCCATATGGCTCCCGGCTCTGCGAAGGAATACATGTGGTCGTTCACGGTGATGGTCCCCGCCTCGATTCTCTCAGCCATCCAGGCAGCCATTTTTTTATCTCGAGTCCAGACGGACGCCGTCAGCCCATAATCGGAGTCGTTGGCGAGAGAGACGGCTTCCTCCGGTTCCGAAAAAACCATGATCGGAAGCACAGGACCGAAGGTTTCTTCTTTCATGACCTTCATCGAGTGGTCGACTCCCGAAAGAACCGTTGGCTGGAAAAAGTAGCCCGGATATTCCTCAATCCTTGCGCCTCCATGCAGCACTTGAGCTCCCTTTTCGACGGCGTCCTTTACATGCTCTTCGACAATCCGGAGCTGACTGAGAATTGTCATCGGGCCCATATCGATTCCAGGTTCCATAGGATTTCCTGTCTTTAATTCTTTAACGTGATCCAGAGTCCTTTCAATAAAATCATCGGCAATTTCCCGGGCCACATAGAGCCTTTCCACTGAGCCGCAGCTTTGGCCGGTGTTCATGAAGGCTGCCCAGACAGCTCCCCGGGAAGCTCTTTCCAGGTCCGTGTCCTTGAGGACGATCATGGGATCCTTTCCTCCGAGTTCGAGAACGATATGAGTTAAATTACGGCTAGCGAGTTCGGAAATTCTTTTTCCGGTGGAAACACTTCCGGTGAACAGGATTGTTTGTATATCGGGATTAAGAACTATTTCTTCAGCCTGTGGGATTTTGCAGGTCACAATGTTTAAAACTCCCGGGGGAAGGCCTGCTTGCATGAGAATGTCACCGACCAGAAGCGCTGTAAAAGGAGTCGAAGTGGAAGGCCTGAAGACCACTGTGTTGCCAGACGCGATTGCACTCAGGATATCACAGAAAGGGATGAGGAAAGGAAAATTCCAGGGGGAGATGATGAGAGTTACGCCCAAGGGCTCGAAGCGGAAAAGGCTTTTCTTATGGGAAAAAAGAATGACATGGTGCTTCATCTTCTTGGGTTGAAATGTTTTTTTCAGGTTCCGGCTGTAGTAATCCAGAGCTTCGAGAGCTCCCAGGACTTCAACGGATAAAGATTCTGGAAAAGGAGTGCCTTTTTCCGCAGTGATCAACCGAGCCACCTCATTTTTCCTCTGGAGGAGAATTTTTTTGGCTTCAATGAAGATTTTCCTCTTTTCCCTGAGCGATAGCTCTCTCCAGGCAGGAAAAGCCTTTTTTGCGGCTTGGAGAGCCTGGTGGCATTCTTCTGAAGATGCCAGACAGGCTTCGCCCAAAGGTTCAAGAGTCGCCGGGTTGAGGGATTCAATTTTTTCTTTCGTCTCCAGCCGCCTGTTATCGATGATGAGTCGTCCGTCCATGAGTTCACAACCTGCCTTTGACCAATCTTCTGAGCCAGGAAACGAAAAGGAAGAAGTAGGCATCGATGATCGTGTCCAATCTGAATAGAGGATTGAGGATTCCGGCTTTGAGAAAAAACAGGAGGACGAGGTCTTTGTGTCTGGGGGGACAGCCTTTGATCGTCCTTCGCTTTTGGGCTTGAACCTTGCCATCGATTCTGGAGCATGTGCCGATCACCATTAATCTTGAGGCTGAAACATCTCCTGCATACTGACCGATGACAACTGTCCAGGCAGGCATATTCTTCCAGAGTTCGGGTTTTCTGTCTTTGAACATATAGAGCCAGTCGAGGAAGATCCCGTGACACCCGCCCACGCAATACGGCTCTCCGCTGATTGTCCGGATATTGCAGTCGACCTCATCGACTCTGACCATCCCGAGGTCCAGATTTTTTGTTTTTTGCTGGATCTCGTCCAGCGCGATATCCCCGTCGATCTCAATATCGTCAAGACTGAGCGGGCCATAGCCTCTCTCGTGAGCCAGCCTCAGATGCTGGATTTTTTGAGGGTCGAGATGGAGTATATGAGCGCAGACCGCATCATGGGCCAGAGGATTCGTCGCCATCAGGATTATCCCCAGATGACTGCCATGCTGTGTGAGCTGATTTCCTCCTGTGCCGATCTCCACGGCATCCGTGGCGATAAAGTCAGGAGTGCCGACTTCCAGGAGGTCGACGATTTTCCTGTCGAGGTCAAAATTGTGGCCCCTCATCCGTTCCCGGTCCGAGAGCAGTCCCATGTTGAGCTTCAGTGCGGCGGATAAGCCCTGGCTCAAGACGTTACTCTTCAGTTTAGGCGCGTAGACGAGAAAATCGTTGTCCACGATTTCTCGGGCAGTCGTTACTTTAGTATGGACTTCTCCTTTTTGGAGAGAGACCGTTCTCTTTTTCGCTTCCTCAATAGGGAGTAGTTTAATTTTGTGCTTTCTTTTGAGTTTGGGATACCCCGCATGCCTGAACATCCTGGCTGTTGGCAGTCCGGCGCCTGTTTTTTCAGCCATCACGATTTTTAGCTCGCCTTTTTTCTCTGCATCCAGTGCGCCGAGCAATCCATCGAGAAATTCAGCACGTGTGAATGCAGACGGGGCGATTTTTGGATGGGCAATGACTACATTGGGTTTGATGGTGATTCTTCCTTTGATTTGAGGGGCGAGGCCGAAATCCTTAATGCCTTCCTGGATGATTTTTTTTATGATTTCCGGGTCGTATTCGGGAGCCTTGCGGATAATGACTTTTTCTTTATCCCTCATTCTGTCGGTTAAATTTATGATTATCCGGCTAGATCTTCCTCGGATTCCGATTCTTTGGCCTTCTCTTTTTTTCTTTTTTCGGAGACGAGGGCGATCAGAATGCTTATGCCGTAAAGGGCGAGCATGGGGACAGCGACGATGCTTTGATTGATCGGGTCTGGAGTGGGAGTGATGATGGCCGCGATTATAAAGACCGCCAGGAAAGCGTACTTGAATTTCTTGACCATCCATTTGGCGGTGATCAGGCCCATGCGGGAGAGGAAGAAGACCAGCGTGGGGAGCTCGAAAACCAGCGCAATTCCCAGGATGATTCGGATAGCCAGGCTGAAATATTCCTCCATTTTGATAACCGCCTGAAAATCCTCGCCCATGCCGAGGAAAAAACGGCAGGCAAAGGGGAAAACAATAAAGTAAGCGAAGATGCCTCCGGCGGCAAAAAAGATCGTTGTGAAAAGAACAAAAGGAATGACATATTTCTTTTCTCTCTGGTAGAGGCCGGGAGCGACGAACTTCCAGAACTGGAAAAATAAAAAGGGCGAAGTGACAAAAAGCGCTGCCAGGAAGGAAACCTTAATGTAAACCATAAAGGGCTCGGTCAGCTTGGTGTAGGCGAGTGTCTCTCCTGGAGGAAGATACTGGCTCACAGGAAAGGCCAGAAAATCGAAGATTTGTTTATGGAAAAACCAGGCCGGAAAAATTGTGAAGATAATAGCCAGGAAGGAGTAAAATAGCCTCTTTCTGAGGTCATCGAGGTGTTCGAGGAAAGTCATACTGTCAGGAGACTTTTTTCCCTTCCTCATCGCCTTCGATGTCCTTTTCAATCTCTTCTTTTATATCTCTCAGCTCATCGGCCTGGATCTCTTCTTCGATCTTTTCTTTGATTTCATCCGAAGTTCTCCTGAACTCTCTCAGGGCTTTCCCGATTGACCTCCCGACCTCTGGCAGCTTTTTGGGGCCGAATACCAGAAGGGCAAGAGCAAGGATGATGATTATCTCAGGAAGGCCGATGTTACCGAACATTTTCTCTTCTCTTTTGTTAGCGAATGGCTTATGGAAATATAGCCCTTCGACAGGGAGAAGTCAAGGAAAATGGAGGCAGGCCCCGAATTCCGGAAGTCAATATCAGCTTTACAAGAGCCTGAGGCTTTGCTAGTATAAAAATCAGTGGAATTGAGATGAAGAGAAAGATCTTTTTTCTGGTTGCCTTATTCCTTGTGCTTGTCCTGCTTCCGGCCAAGGATGAAGACATATGGGGATACTCTTACAAAAAGATCGCCTCCGTCGCATCTTTGCTCGAGGAATATTATTATGAGGAAGTCGACCATGATCAGTTGACCTATTCTTCCATAAGGGGGATGCTCCAGACATTGGATCCTCATTCCTATTTCCTGGATCCCGATTATCTGGCTCGGATGACAGAAGACTATGAGGGGAAATACCATGGGCTGGGCATATTGATCCAGAAGCAGGAAGACCGCTTGGTCGTCATCTCTCCCATTGAAGGGGGACCGGCGTACAGACTGGGTGTTCTCCCTGGAGATGTCATTTCTCATATCAGCGGCGAAAGCACCAAGAACATAACGAGCCGCGAAGCCGTGCAGAAATTAAGGGGTATTAAAGGAACAAAGGTCAACATCACGATTGTTCGTGAGGGATTGGAGACACCTCTGGAGATGACTGTGACCAGGGAAGAAATTCCACTCCACAGCATTTCTTATGCCTTCATCCTTCAGGATGATATCGGTTACATCCGCATCCGGGGTTTTACCGGAACGACGACGAGGGAATTTGAGGAGAAAATGGCCTCATTGATCGAGCAGGGGATGAAGAGGCTCATACTGGATTTGAGGACAAACGGAGGGGGCACTCTTGTTCAGTCTATAGAGATTTCGGACGAGTTCCTTCCAAGAGGCGCTCTCATCGTTTCGATGAAGGGAAGACACAGGGATTTCAACAGGGAGTTTCGCGCCTTGAATGACAATCAATACGAGAAGACACCCCTCGTGATATTGATCGATAGAGGCAGTGCCAGTGCCCCTGAGATCGTCAGTGGAGCGATAAAGGACAACGATCGTGGTTTGATTGTCGGTGAGGATTCCTTCGGAAAAGGGCTGGTGCAGACGGTGTTCCCGATCAGCAATAATGCCGCCGTAGCCCTGACCACAGCAAGGTATTTCACTCCGAGCGGCCGGTCCATCCAGAGAGATTACACCCGCATCGATGACTACATCTTGAGCAAAAAGGCTCCCGAGGAAGAAAGAGAAGTAAGGTACACGACTGGGGGAAGGAAGGTTCTGGGGCAGGGTGGAATATCTCCTGATTATGAAGTGAAATATTCTTTGGATGATATCATTTACTATTTAATTTACAAAGGAGCGTTCTTCTCTTATTCGAGAAAATTTGTGAAGAATGAAACGCCCCTTTCCAGAACATTTGTTTTCCCTCAAGAAAAGCGATCAAAGACCGAGGTAGTAGGAGGAAAGACAGTTATCGGGCGGGATTTTAAAGCCGACTCAAAAGTCATAGAGGATTTTAAATCCTTTCTGCAGGAGAGCCAGATCGAATATGATCCGGCTGAATTTGAATCAGCAACAGCCGAAATAATGAGATGGCTGGAAAGAGAAATCTTTTCCGTCCTCTGGAGCCAGGAAGATGGAGAGTGGGCTTATCAGAGAGATGACCCGGTTGTTTTAAAAGCCATCGAAGTTTTTCCGGAGGCAGCCTCTCTCATAAAACAGGACAAGCCAGTACAGAAATAAGCACTGACCCTCATTTTTTATAAGAAGCCGTTTCCCCCAAGAGAATCAACCTCTACTCAATCCTTTTTTATTTCTTTGAAATCTTGTTATAATGACACATCAAGAAAAAAGAAAAACGGATTTATTCTTTTAATAAAGGAGGAGGACGTGAAAATCGCGACGGCTTCAGACCATGCAGGATATGAACTCAAGGAGGGCATTCTGGCCTACCTGTCTGAACGAGGAGTGGAGTTTGAGGATTTCGGATGCGGACCTGAAGAAAGGGTGGATTACGTTGATTTTGGAGAGAAAGCGGTCCAAAGCATCTGTTCCGGCCATTCTGACAGAGCCATCCTGGTCTGCGGGACAGGGCTTGGAATGGCCATAGTGGCTAACAAGTTCAGAGGGATCCGGGCCACTCCCTGTCTGGATGAATTTTCGGCTGAAATGAGCCGGAGTCATAATGATTCAAACTGTCTGACACTGGGCGGGAGAATCCTCCCTCTGGATGAGGCGCTCAATATTGTTCGTATCTGGCTGGATACTGAATTTGAAGGGGGGAGACATCAGGATCGACTCCAGAAAATATTTGATTTAGAAGAGAAAAATTTTAAACCTTAACAAGAGGAGAGAGACGAATGTCATCATTTCATGAGAAGATCCAATCTTTATCGATTAAAATACAAGAGAACAATAACTGGCGGCAGCGCGCATCGATTAACCTCATCCCTTCTGAAACAACCCCTTCTCTCCTGGTGAAAATGTGTGAGATCTCCGATCCATCCGGCCGCTACGCAGAACACAGGACCATGAAAGGCGAAGAAATCTATTTTTACCAAGGAACGGATTTCATCAGAGAAGTGGAGGAGGAAGCGCAGAACGAACTCGGCCGATATTTTGGCTGCTCCGAGGTCGAACTGAGGACGATAAGCGGTCAAATGGCCAATGAGGTCGTCTTCAAAGGAATGGTGCGTTTTCTGAACCGAGAACGTCCCGAAGGTCAGCCGATGCGGAAGATGAGTCTGGTCATGAACAACGCGTTGACCAAAGGAGGGCACCTCAGCTCTCAGCCGATGGGAGCTCTCTTCAACTTTGTGGCTGAGGATCCTGAAACAGGAAAGGATAATGTCATCAATTTTCCCGTTTTGAAGGAGAACCCGTATAAAATCGACACAGAAAAACTCGGTGAACTCATTGAGCAGCATAAACCCGAACTCGTGGTTTTTGGCAAGAGCATGTTCATCACCAAGGAGCCGGTGAAGTTTGTGTCGGACCTGGTCAAGGGCTGGGAGGTGCGTCCCGTTATCATGTATGATATGGCTCATGTTCTGGGAATCTACGGAGCGTTCCAGACTCCCCTACAGGAGGGAGCGGATGTTGTAACCGGAAGCACGCATAAAACCTTTTTCGGTCCTCAGCGGGGAGTCATCGCAGGGAACTTCCCTAAAGGGAGCCCGCTTCGGAAACTATGGCTGGATATCAAAGGCCGGGCCTTTCCCGGCTCGACGAGCAATCACCATTTGGGGACTCTTTTGGCGCTGTTAGTGGCTGTCTATGAGATGAACGAGTTTAAGGAAGAGTATCAGAGCCAGGTCTGCAGCAACGCGAAAGCCTTTGCCCGGTCTCTGAATGACAAGGGAATTCAGGTGGAAGGAGACGAAAAGGATGGATTTACAGAAACCCATCAGGTTCTGATGCGGGTGAGAGAATTCGGGCTTGGAAACGAAATCGCCCGCCGCCTAGAAGAGAACAATATCGTCACCAATTATCAAGCTTTACCCGATGACGAGACGTTCCTCGAGGCGAGTGGAATCCGGATGGGTGTCCAGGAGATGACACGCTTCGGAATGAAAGAGAAAGATTTCGACGTTCTTTCAGGATTGATCGCAGATGTCGTCATGCGGAATAAAAATGTCAAAGAGGGCGTGAAAGAATTCCGCAAGAATTTTCTCGAGATGAAATTCTGTCTTCCTCCAAAAGACGCTGTTCCCCTTGCCTCAAAAATATTGAATAGTGTGTTTGTCTACCCGGGTTTTGCCGACATGCTCAAGGAGAACCTGGAGAAAAATATATAGCGAAGAAGCAGCCCTGTTGCGTTGACGAGCGGGTTCTTTTTTGTCAGAATGATTCAAAAAAAGCTCATGACTAGGATAAGTGCTTGAATTTGAAACAGAGTAGAGAGAAAAATATGGATCTGAGAAGATGGCCTCGCTCCGTTCAGATTTTTAACGCCATTTCCTCCTCCCCCTTCTCGGGCCTGCGGAACTGCGCTCAGTTATCCTCATCCACGCAGCGATATCTGTTCGCTTTATTTGCCCCCGCAACGACGAATCTCTCGTGCTCAAACAGTCCTCGGCCCCGACTCCGTCGCGTCCCCTCGAAGGATGACTCGAAAAGGCTAAATCTGAAAAGTCGCTTTGTCCATCCTCTCAGATCAGTTACCTGTTATTTATTCAGGTTCTCATTTTTACAATGAACTAAAAAAGGAATGTGAGATGAAAGTATTAGTAGTCGGTTCAGGAGGAAGAGAGCATGCGTTGGCCTGGAAATTGTCCCAAAGCTCTCAGCTTGATAAACTCTTCTGTGCTCCGGGAAATCCGGGCACGATGAGCATCGCTGAGAATGTCCCCATCGGTGATTCCGACATCAAAGAGCTGGCGGATTTTGCAGAAAGCAAGCAGATCGACCTGACAGTAGTGGGGCCTGAGCTTCCTCTGACTCTGGGGATAGTTGATGAGTTTGAGAAAAAGGGGCTTAAAATATTCGGCCCGGACAAAAAAACAGCCGAACTGGAAGGCAGTAAAGTGTTCGCCAAACAGTTTTTAGAACGTCACAGCATACCCACTGCCCGAGCCAGCGTGGCGGATTCGCCGGATCAGGCAGCGGAAGTTCTCAACTCCGGTCAGTTCTCTTTCCCTCTGGTCATCAAGGCAGATGGGCTGGCTGCGGGAAAAGGAGCCATCATCTGTAAGGATCGTCAAGAAGCTGAAGCCGCAGTCAATCTGATTATGGTTGAGAAAAAATTTGGGGAGGCAGGAAGAAGAGTTCTTGTAGAGGAGTTTTTAAGAGGAAGAGAGACATCATTCATCGTCCTCTCCGACGGAACACATGTTCTCCCGCTTGTGACGACAATGGACCACAAGGCAGTTTTTGAAGGAGACAAGGGCCCGAACACAGGGGGAATGGGAGCCATTTCTCCGTCTCCCTTTATCGATGAGGATTTCTTTTCAGAGATCATGGAGTCTATCGTCTTTCCCACAGTGACTCACATGCGTGAAGAGGGAAGAAAGTATAAAGGAGTTCTGTATGTGGGATTGATGCTCACAGAGGAGGGGCCTCGAGTGCTCGAGTATAACTGTCGGTTTGGAGACCCGGAAACACAGCCCCAGGTGTTGAGGATGGAAAGCGACTTTATCGATGTTCTTCTTTCCATCGTGGAAGAGAACGCGGGGGAGAAACAGATAGAATGGAGTCCCAACGCGTCCGCGTGTGTGGTCTTGGCTTCAGGCGGGTATCCGCTGGATTATGAAAAGGGGAAGAAGATAGAGGGACTTGAAGAGGCCTCGGGAATACCTGGAATCACCATCTTCCACGCCGGAACAAAGTACCAGGATGGCGGATATTACACAAACGGGGGACGAGTGGTCGGGGTTTGCGCTTCGGAAGAGAATCTCGATAGGACTTTAGAAAAAATATACAAGGCTATCTCTGGAATATCCTTTGAAGGGATGCATTTTCGGAAGGATATCGGTGCCGTTAAGGAGAAAGGAGAATGAAAGTCGCTGTTTTTATAGGAAGTGATTCGGATTTTGAAGTCGCCAAGGCTGCTTTAGATATACTCAAAGAATTCCAGGTTTCACATAAACTTGAGGTCACCTCCGCTCACCGGTCTCCTGGTAGGACGCTCAAGCTTATAAAGTCCTGCGAGGAGGACGGCGCAGAGATATTCATCGCAATAGCGGGCAAAGCGGCTCATCTGGCGGGAGTGGTGGCAGCCCATACAGTCCGTCCAGTCATTGGAGTTCCAGTAGAGAGCCCGGCTCTTAATGGGCTGGATGCTCTCCTCTCCACTGTGCAGATGCCGAAAGGGATTCCGGTAGCAACCATGGGTCTGGGAAAATCCGGTGCAGCGAATGCCGCTCTCCTGGCGATCCAGGTCTTAGGCTTGAAGGAGCCTTCTTTGAGTGAAAAGCTGAAGAAGTATCGAGAGAAAATGGAATCTCAGGTTGAGATTAAATCCAAGGACATCCAGAAGAAAATATGAGCTCCTTTTCAATCCAGACTTTCGGCTGTCGCGTCAATCAAGCGGAAGCTTTCTGGTGGACAGACGCGCTTCAGAAGAAGGGATTAAAACTTGAACAAGATTCTCTGCAGAGTGATTTCGTCGTGATCAACTCCTGTACTTTGACCAGTCGCGCGGACAGTGACACGAGAAGCTTCATAAGAAAAGTATCGCGTCTGAATCCAGGGGCAAAGCTGATTGTTACCGGATGCTATGTTGAGAGGGCTCCAGAGGAACTTCAAAAGATGCCCCAGGTTTGGCGTGTTTTCTCCAACGCAGAGAAAAAGAATATCACTGCAGAGATCCTGTCTTTTGCCAGACCTCAAGATGAAATATCCCCCTCTGCTTTCCGTTCTCGAGCCTTGGTCAAAGTTCAGGATGGATGCGATTTCCGATGCACTTTTTGCGTTATCCCCAGCGTAAGAGGCCAAAGCGTTAGTGTCAGCAAGGGAGAAATAGTGGCTCGGGTGAAGGAACTGAGTGCCCAAGGCTTTAAGGAGATTGTCCTGACCGGGATTCACCTCAGTTCTTATGGAGTGGACCTTAAACCCCGGAGCTCTCTTCTGGAGCTACTCCGGGAGATCAGCAACATGGAGGAGCTTTCAAGAATTAGGCTAAGTTCCCTTGACCCCCGTTTTTTAAAGCCATCTCTGATTGAGTTTATCACGACATGTGAGAAAATATGTCCTCATTTTCACCTTTCCCTCCAGAGCGGATCGGATGAGATCCTGAACCGCATGGGAAGAAGGAGTAAAGTTGAGGCCTACAATAAGATTCTTTCGAGTTTCCGAGAGAGATCTCCCCATGCATCACTGGGAGCTGATATTATCGTCGGCTTTCCTGGAGAGACGGAGGAAGAGTTCGAACAGACCTCTACCTTCTTGAAGCAATCACCGCTGACCTATTTTCATGTTTTTTCCTATTCCGCTCGCCCTGGAACAGCGGCTGCATCCTGGCAACAGGTTCATGGCAGGGTGAAAAAAGAGAGAGCCGCACTTCTGAGAGGACTATCCAGAAAGAAGAATGAAGATTTCCGCCGAAATTTTTTGGGCAAGGAATGTGAGGCAGTCATGGTCAAGAAAGGAGAGAGAGAGGACGAAGTTTTAACCTCTAATTATTTAAGAGTGTATATTCCTTCATCACCTTGTAGCGAAAAAGAAGAAGTGAAAGTGTTGATCACACAAGTGGATGAGAGAATGACAAGAGGCGAATTCGTCGATCGACTTCATTCCTGAATCTTAAGGCTCGTTCCCAATGATACTTCCTGTTTCATTCTACGCGCGTCCAACCCTCGATGTTCTGGAAGACCTGATCGGCAAGGTTCTTGTCCGGATTTTAAAGGGGGGAGTGACATCAGGAATCATCGTGGAAGCCGAAGCGTACTGCGGTGAGGATGACCAGGCCTCCTTTGCGCACAGAGGGAGGACAAAAAGAAGCGAGAGTCTGTATGGTCCGCCGGCTAAGGCATTTGTCTACCTTACCTATGGAATGCACCATATGCTCAACGTGATCACAGAAAGCGAAGATTTCCCTGCAGCAGTCCTGATCCGGGCTCTTGAGCCTCTCGAGGGGATTTCGCTGATGAAGGCGAGGAGAAAAACCGACAAAATTAGAAACTTGTGCTCAGGTCCAGCCAAGCTTTGCCAGGCATTGAGTATTGGCCTTTCTTTGAACGGCCTGTCGGTTTCTTCTCCAAAGTCGCCTCTTTTTATTAGAGAAGGATTAAGAGAAGAAAAAAGAGAAGGAGAGCTGTGGTGGAGGCCTCGGATCGGAATCAGGCTAGGACGGGAAAGGATGTGGCGTGCATATCTTAAAGACAGCCCTTTTGTTTCAACTAAATAAAATAGGGGGACGTTCCCCAAGGAGCCACCTTAGCTTTTGGTGATTCTTAAAATATGGGGACATTCCTTATGGGGACAATCTATCTTTTAATGATTTCCATGAGGCTAATCGCCAGAGACAGAGTGTCCCCTTGGGGAACGTCCCCTATTGACAAGCCAACTGTTTTTTTATGAAATGCCACTATACTTGAGTTCAATAGCAGACAGGATTAAGGATAAGATAGAGCCCATGAAAAATATTATTCTTCTTCCTCAGGAGGTAGCGCAGAAAATTGCTGCGGGTGAAGTCATTGAGAGGCCGTTTTCTGCAGTTAAGGAACTGGTAGAGAACTCCTTGGATGCCGGAGCTTCGGAGGTAAAAACCGAACTGATTTCCGGAGGGAAAAAGCTCATCAGAGTCATGGATAACGGGCACGGCATGTCCCGGGAGGATGCTCTTCTGTGTTTTGAAAGACATTCAACCAGCAAGATTGAAAGCATTGAGGATCTCAGCCGCATAGCCACTCTGGGCTTTAGAGGAGAGGCGCTTCCCAGCATATCTGCGGTTTCAAGGATTATTTTAAAGACTTCGGAAAGGAAGGGAGAAAAAGGAACTCTTATAGAAAGAGAGGGAGAGGAGGTTGTCCAGGTTTCAGATATTGCTTTTCCTACGGGGACGTCAGTTGAAGTTCGAGACTTATTCTTCAATCTGCCCGCACGAAAGAAGTTTCTCCGTTCAGAAAGGTCCGAGCTGAATCTGATCGTCAGATACTTGACCTTTGTTTCCCTCGCCTATCATGAGGTGAGGTTTTCTCTGATTCACGGAAAGCGTCAGGTCTTTGACTATCCTCCTGTCAAGACTCTCAAGGAAAGGATTTTTCAGGTCTATGGGAAATCCCTGGTGGAACATCTCATGGAAGTCGACCATGAGGAGGAAGGGAGGCGCCTGTTCGGGTATGCGTCGATCCCTCCTACGGGACGCCGAGATAGGACACATCAGCTCTTTTTTGTGAATACGCGGATGATCAAAGACCGGACTCTCCAGGCTGCTCTGAATCAAGCGTATAAAGGCTTCTTGGAGAAAGACCAGTACTCTGAGGCTTTCCTTTTTCTCAACTGTCCTTATGATGATGTGGATGTCAATGTCCATCCCGCAAAGGCTGAAGTCAGGTTCAGAGATTCCCGTCCTTTTTTTCAACTCGTCCTCCACAGCATAGAAAAGGCCATGCTAAGAGAACAGGGAATAAAAGAAGTCTATCCCAGCCGGGGGAGAGAGAAACTCAAGCTGGAGGTAAAAGAGGAGAGGGGCGGGCGAAGCTTCCAGTCAGTAGGGAGAAGGCCGGTGGAGGCGGAAAGCCTGTTTCCTGCTGCCGAAAAAGATGAAGGGATTTTCCCGAGAGTTCTGGGGCAGTACCAGGATATGTACATAATTGCTTCCTCCGAAGACGGAATACTCATCATCGATCAACATAACGCCCATGAAAGGGTTCTTTTTGAAAAATATCAGGATATCGACAGGAAAAATAAATGGCCTCAAAAACTGGCTCTTTTTCCTATCCTCTTTGATCTTTCGCCATCCCAGGCGTTAAGCCTGGAAGACAATAGAGATTCGCTGGAAGAGGCGGGCTTCCGGGTAGAAGCCATGAGCGGCCGGAGTTTCTCTTTGAAAGAATTTCCCGATTTGTTCAAAGAGGACGAGGCCAGGGATATATTCCTCTCTCTCCTTGAGGATTTGAGAGAGAACAGGGCCGAAGATAAAAAGAAGAGAATACTGGCCACTCTGGCGTGTAAAACGGCTGTCAAGGCCGGTCAACCGTTGTCCTTGGCAAAGATGAGTTATCTCGTTGAGGAGCTCTTCAAAACTTCGAATTCATCCCTCTGTCCTCACGGAAGACCAGTCATCGTCAAAATAGACAAAAAGGAAATAGAGAAGGGTCTTAAGAGGGAGTGAAATTGACAACCACTCGTTGTTTTGCTATAAAAATGAGGGACAAAAAAGGCAGAAAAAGGGGACAGGCTACTTTTTTGGGGGCTGTCCCATTGAGTCCTTATAATCTTATAATAAGGAAGAGAGGGACTGTCCCTTTTAATAAAAAGGTAGCCTGTCCCCTTTTTCTAATGTCCCTTTTTGTAGCACCGGGGAGTAGCGCAGCCTGGTTAGCGCGCCTGCCTTGGGAGCAGGAGGTCGTCGGTTCAAATCCGATCTCCCCGATTAGAAGATAAAGAAAGCTTGGCTTCGTTCATGCGAACAGGTTGAATCGATAGAGCAATAGAAAGCGCGCCTGTAGCTCAGCGGATAGAGCAGCTGCCTTCTAAGCAGCGGGTCGGAGGTTCGAGTCCTTCCAGGCGCGCCAGATTTTCCCTCCCTTCCACCGGAATTCAATAAGAGACAGGAGCATACCATTCAATTTTGCTGAGATTCAACCGACTAAACTATGGAGATTCAGCCCCACGTTTTCAGGGGTGCTCACTCTCACTCGGAAAGAAGATGAGAAAAAGAATGGAGGAGGATCCACTTTCTTCGGGGAAAAGACTCATGCCTTTAAAAGATACCTTATTCAACTCTTTTCAGATGAAAGGATAGACCTATGTTGCAGGAAGTATCTTGGCGTTTATACGTGTTATTCATGAGGTTTTTTAAATATCGTCCACCAGGGATAGCAAGGCGCGCCTTGAACAGGATGCTCAGAGTCGCAGCAGATTTTAGAGAGGAGGGATAAATGGATAGAAGATACTATATAAGAGGATATAAAGAAAAAGTCGGTTTCCCGATTTTGTTTGATGAATCGACTTATTCCTTCGAAGAAGCGAGAGTAAAAGCTAGAGAGTATTTCGAGCAGATTGCGCCCCTCTGCAAAGTGATTATCTTTGAGCAGGAAAATGGGGAGGGAGAAAGAGCCGCTAGATTTATATACAGGAATGAATCAGGAAAGCCTCAGGAGATCGGTGACTGGTGGGAGAATTATTAACGCCTTTCCAAAGTTAATTCAATCTTTCTATTCTTCATGCCCATCCAAACTTCATTCAATCAAGGAGTTTTGAATCGTCCCAGAGATTCCTTTCTCCTTCCAGGCTTTGATCATCTTTTTATATCTCGGCTGATCATTAAAAAGAGGATGAGAGCCTTTCTGAAAACGCTCCGCTCATGAGTTGAATGCGGCGGTCCAGAGGCTCTCCTCTGTTGCGATGAGCCGCATAACCTTTATAGATGAGGAAAAGAATTTAAAAATCACCTTTAGAATCCTCCCTACGGATGATTGACACTCTGAGGATTCTTTGTAAACATTAGGAGCTGTTGTGGCAGCCGCGCTAAAATCTTCCTAGACTAATGTTTTAAAAAATAGAGAAAAGTCTAGAGCAGAAATTGTCTTAGATGTGTGAAAAAATGGAGAGGAAACTGGTGATAAAAGTTGACAAATATTGTCAAATTTATTATTTTATTAACACTCAATAAGGACCCACAATGGCCTCTAACCTTGGTGAACTTCTTATCCGTGAAAAACTAATCACTTCGGAGCAGCTTAAGTCTGCCGCGGAGTACGAGAAGAAGAACAAAGTTTCTATCGGAAGCGCTCTTGTGGCTTTAGGTCTCATTACAGAGGAAGATATGGCTCAGGCACTGAGCCGGCAGCTGGGCTATCCTTACATCGACCTCAGTCAATTCGAGGTTTATCCCGATGTTATAGAGCTCATTCCTGCGGACATTGCCAAAAAACACATGATCATGCCCATCCATCGAATTCGTTCTTTTCTGACGATGGCTATGGTTGATCCCACAGACCTGGATGTGATTGAAAATGTCCGTTTTAGAACAAGTCTAAGCATTCAGCCAGTCATTGCATCAGAGTCAGGAGTCTCGGAAGCCATAAATAAATACTACGGCGCTACTGACTCTATGCGTGTCAAAGAGATAATCGACGAGATCGAGCAGGCTGATGATGGATCAGTGAATGTTGTCGAGGAGGAAGAGGAAGAATATGACATCGAAGAATTAACGCGCTCAACGGAAGAGGCTCCTGTCATCACGCTTGTGAACACCATATTCATGGATGCTATAAAGAAAGGAGCCAGTGACGTCCATTTCGAGCCATATGAGCGGTCCTTCCGGGTCAGGTACCGCATAGACGGCGTCCTTCATGAAATGATGGATCTGGCTATGAAATTCAAGAATCCTGTCACATCTCGAGTGAAAATTCTCTCCAGCATGGATATTGCAGAGAAGAGGCTGCCTCAGGATGGTCGTTTAAAGATGAGAGTGAAATGGGGCGACGATAACAAAAAAGAAGTGGACATGAGAATTTCCTGTATACCCACGATATTCGGGGAGAAAATCGTTTCTCGTATCCTCGACCGGGCAAACTTGCAGTTGGATCTTACCAAGCTTGGCTTTGAGAAGAAGTCTATGAATCTTTTTGAGAGTGCCATCAGCAGGCCTTTCGGAATTATTCTAGTCACCGGCCCCACTGGAAGCGGGAAGACAAACACACTTTATTCTGCGATCTCAACCTTAAACTCCCAGGAAAAGAACATCATGACAGCGGAAGACCCCGTTGAGTTTTACATGGCGGGTGTCAACCAAGTTAACATTAAAGAAGAAATTGGATTGAATTTCGCCTCTTCTCTGAGGTCTTTCCTAAGGCAAGACCCTGATATTATGCTTATCGGTGAGATGAGGGATTACGAAACGGTTGACATTGCCGTTAAAGCCGCACTGACTGGGCACCTGGTTTTCTCCACAGTTCATACCAATGATGCGGCAGGCACGATCACCAGGTTGATAAACATGAATGTCGAGCCCTTTTTAATTTCGGACTCTCTTGTCCTCATCGTGGCGCAAAGACTAGTGAGGCGGCTCTGCAAGAAATGCCGCGAGGAACACAAGATTACACCCGAAGCTCTTGTGGATATTGGGTATCCTCCTGAGGAGGCGGAAAAGGTCAAGCCTTATAAAGCGAAAGGATGTGCGACGTGCGCAGATACTGGCTACAAGGGAAGAGTCGGGCTTTTTGAGGTCATGGAAGTGACGAATGACATAAAAGATCTCATTTTGGCTAAGGCCCAACCAAAAGACATTAAAGAACTCGGGATCAGGAATGGAATGATTTCGCTGCGTCAAAGCGGGCTGGCTAAAATAAAAGAGGGTGTCACGTCAATCGAAGAAGTCTTGAGAGAGACAGTCAGAGATATGGAGGTGAAGAGTGGCGATAACGATTCACGAACTTCTTAAAACAACAGTTGAAAGGAACGCCAGCGATTTACATATAACGACGCGAATTCCTCCTCGAATCAGGGTTCACGGTCGTCTGATTTCGCTCGATCACCCTCCTCTGACTCCGGTCGAAAGCAAAGAGTTGGTTTATAGCTTATTGACGGATAAGCAGAAAAAGACCTTTGAGGAGAAGCTCGAGCTGGACTTCTCTTTCGGCCTCAAGGATATTGGCCGTTTTCGGGGAAACGTTTATATGCAGAGGGGAGCAGTTGCCGCGGCTTTCCGAAGATTTCTCAGTCAGAATTGGAGTTTCGCTCAACTGGGCCTTCCCCAGAGAATCGCCCAACTCTGTTCGGTGCCGCGTGGCTTAGTCTTAGTGACCGGGCCGACAGGATGCGGCAAATCAACAACCCTGGCGTGTATGATAAACTACATTAATGAGCAGAGAGATGTTCATATCGTCACTATAGAAGACCCGATCGAGTATTATTTCACTCCCAGAAAAGCCATGATCAACCAGAGAGAGCTTCACGTGGATACATTGTCCTATCCCAATGCTCTTCGTTCTGTTCTCAGAGAAGATCCTGATGTTGTCCTTGTCGGAGAGATGAGAGACCTGCAAACAGTGGAGGCCACTCTCCATGTGGCTGAGACGGGGCATCTCACATTCTCGACCCTTCATACGAATTCAGCCGCAGAAACAGTGTCGAGGATCGTCGACATCTTTCCTCCTCAGTATCAAGACCAGGTGAGAATCACGCTCTCAATGAGCCTGGAGGCTGTGGTCACTCAGGCCCTTTTGCCTCGCGCCGACGGGAAGGGGCGAGTTTTGGCCATGGAGTTGCTTATTCCGAACGCGGCGATCAGGAATCTCATTAGAGAAAATAAGCTCCATCAGATATACTCCGCCATGCAGATGGGCCAGGAAAAGTATGGGATGCAGACCTTTAACCAGTCTTTGGAGACTCTCTATTTCAGAGGGTTGATCACCCTTGAGACTGCGATGAAAATTTCTTATAAGCCGGATGAGTTGACTGAGCTCATTCAAAGGAGAGAAGGAGTTAAAGTCGCCTCTCCTGATTACTCTCCGAACTCAGTGAGAAAATAATAAGGGGGAGACATGGCCATCTTTATTTGGAAAGGAAGAAATCGGTTAGGAGATGTCGTTGAGGGAGAACGTGTGGCTAAATCCGCGGCGGACCTGACAAGAATACTCCAGAGAGAACAAATCACTGTCGTTAATGTCAAAAAGAAACCGACAGAATTAAAAATACCGTTTTTAAAAAAAGAGAGAGTTGCCCTCAAGGAATTGTGTGTCTACAGTCGGCAGCTTTCGGTTTTAATAGATGCAGACCTTCCCTTGATTCAAGGTTTGGGCATGCTGGCCCAGCAAACAAAGAATAAATATTTCAAGTCTGTCATCACTCAGGTGAGGAGAGATGTTGAAGCCGGAGCCACTCTGAATCAAGCTAAAAAGAAATTCCCCAAGGTCTTTGATGACCTTTACTGCAACCTTGTTGCTTCTGGAGAGCAGAGTGGTTCGCTTGACGTCATGCTCCGTCGTCTGGCTGAATACCAGGAAAGGATCGTCAAGTTGAGGGCTCAGGTCAAACAGGCGATGACCTATCCCATAGCAATTTTTGTTTTTTCTATTATCGTCACGATTTTCATGTTGTGGAAAGTTGTTCCAATTTTTTCTGGGATTTTTAACGAACTCGGAGCCGATATGCCGCTCTTGTCCAAGATCATGCTGGCGGCGAGCAACTTTATCCAGAGTTATATATTTTATATGATTGCCGGGTTCATTGGCTTTGTTTTTCTCTACAGGTATTTTAAGAAAACACCCCCGGGAAGAAAGGCTGTCGATACCGCATCGCTGAAGATGCCTCTTTTCGGAAAGCTGATCGAGAAGGTTGCCTTGTCTCGAGTCACACGGACTTTAAGCACTCTTCTTTCCGGAGGTGTGCCCATGATGGAGAGCCTGAAGATTACCTCCTCGACTGCCGGAAATGTTCTCCTGGAAAGCCGCATCATGGCATCTCGCGCGCAGGTTGCGGAAGGAACAAACCTGACGGATGCCTTCAGGGATGCAGCTCAGTTTCCTTTGATGCTCACCCAAATGGTGGGTGTGGGAGAAGCCACAGGTACTCTTGATGCGATGTTATCGAAGTTGGCCGATTTTTATGATGATGAAGTCGAAGCCACGGTTGGAGGACTTCTTTCAATACTGGAGCCGATTCTTCTCATCTTCGTCGGAAGCTTGATCGGAACCATCGTCATTTCCATGTATCTTCCAGTCTTCAGCTTGATCTCACAGTTTGGATGAGCACAGAAAAAAAAGATATTCTCAGGCTCATACTTCTACGTCTGGTCATAGTCACTTCCCTTGTTGTATCCGCAGTTATCATTCAGTTCAGCACTTCGGTTTTCCTCCCACTCAGCCCTTTTTATTATGTGGTGATCTCTTTTTATCTTCTTTCTTTTGTCTATCTTGTTTTGTACATCTGGGGAAAAAATCTTCCCCTTCAGGTTTCTTTCCAGATATTCTTTGACCTTCTTCTGATTACAGCTCTTGTCTACATCTCTGGTGGTGTCCAGGGGTCTTTTTTCTTCCTTTACATTTTTGTCATCATCTCGGCAAGCTATGTTATCTCTAAGCGTGCGGCCTATTTGACGGCTGCTCTCTCTGCGATTCTTTACGGTTTTCTGGTAGATGGGATGTATTTTGGCCTCATTCCCTATTATTCTCAAGAGGAGACTATCGAGATATCTCTGGGTCTTGTGAATTACAATATTTTTATGGCGTGGGGAGCTTTCTTCTTGGTGGCTTTTTTTATGAATTTCCTGGCTGATAGCCTGCGCAAAACAAGGGACCAGCTGATGATGGCGCAAAAAGAGCTGGAGATTAAAAACAGACTCGCGACCGCAGGAGAAGTCTCTGCTCAACTGGCCCATGAAGTCAGGAATCCACTGGCTGCTATATCCGGTTCGGTTCAGGTTTTGAAGGATGAATTGGGATTGAAGGGAGAGCAAAGGGAACTGATGGATATTATCGTCTCAGAATCGAGGAGAGTCTCTCATTCAATCGAGCAATTCTTGAATCTGGCTTCTCCTGGGAAAAAAACATTTTCAACGATCAACCTGACTGAGATCTTAAAAGAAACGCTTACACTGCTTCAGAGCAGCGGTGAAATGGATGGGAATGTGCAGATCAAAGGAAATTACAGCTCAAAAAATATTCAATATTTTGGAAACAACAATCAGTTTAAACAGCTTTTCTGGAATATTTTGAGAAATGCTCTTAAAGCCATGCCCAGCGGGGGATCATTAGCCATAGATTTTGAAAAGATCAAGAAGGATGAAATTCAATTAAAATTCGCTGACTCTGGAATTGGAATGGCAGAAGATAAAAGAGAAAGAATATTTGAGCCTTTTTATTCTGGTTTTGATAACGGTCAAGGACTCGGGATGGCAGTCGTGCGCAAGATTGTGGACGATTATAAGGGGAAAGTTAGAGTTGACTCTGAGCCTGATAAAGGGACTGAGATAACCATAACCCTGCCTTTAAGAAAAGCCTGAAAAAACTGGCTTTAATTTAAAGAAAAAGGGAGAGAAAAACGGATAAAATACTCATTGTCGACGATGAGAAGAGCCTCCTTGATCTTCTCACGGTTGTGTTCAAGAAGGAAGGGTACAAGGTTGAAACCTCCCACTCTGCTCCCAAAGCACTCGAACTGATAGAGAAAAATGATTTCAGCCTCATTATCTCTGACATCAAGCTTCCCCAACAGAGCGGAATGGATATCCTTAAGCGAGTCAGGGAAATAAAGCCTTTCATTCCTGTGATTATGATAACGGCTTACGGGACTATCAAACAGGCAGTTGAGGCGCTGAAAGAAGGCGCGGTAGACTACGTGGTCAAACCTTTCGATGTAGAAGAATTGAAAATTATCGTTTCTCAAGGGCTGGAAAGGGGAAGGTTGAGACAGGAGAATATCCTCCTGAAAAAGCAGCTCAGAGAGAAATACAGTTTCGAGAATATCGTGGGAAAATGCAAGAGGATGAAGGATGTTTATCTCCTGATTGAAAAGATTGCCGCCACAGATTCCACAGTTCTTATCAGAGGTGAAAGCGGCACCGGAAAAGAATTGGCGGCCAGAGCTGTTCATCTTCTCAGCCATCGCCAGGAAAAGCCGTTTGTTTCCATAAATTGCGGAGCCGTACCGGAGAGCCTCCTGGAGAGCGAGCTGTTCGGACACATGAGGGGATCGTTCACAGGGGCTGTGGCTGATAAAAAAGGGATGTTTGAAGTCGCTGAAAGAGGAGTGCTGTTTTTGGATGAAGTCGGAGAAATGTCTGCCCTGACTCAGGTCAAGCTTCTCAGGGCTCTCCAGGACAAGAAAGTCAGAAGAGTTGGAGGAACAGAAGAAATCCCTGTGGATGTCCGCATCATTTCCGCCACAAACCAGGATTTAAAGGTTAAGATCGAGGAGGGGAAATTCAGGAAAGACCTATTTTACAGGCTGAATGTCCTTTCTCTTGTGATGCCGCCACTCAGGAAGAGGAAAGAGGACCTGCCTCTGCTTGTATCTCATTTCATTAAAAAATACTGTCAGGAAATGGGGCGAAAGACAAAAAGGATCGCTCCAGAAGTGATGAACGTCTTCGAATCTTACCCCTGGCCCGGGAATGTCAGAGAGCTCGAGAATGTGATCGAGAGAATTGTGGCCATCGAGGAGCGGGGGATCATCACCAAGGAAAGTCTTCCTGAGGAGCTGATGGCTCCTCATAAAAAGCCTGATACAAGCTATCTCTTTGAACCAGGCTTTAGCCTGAACTCCCATCTGGATGACATCGCAAAAAATTACATAAAGCAGGCGCGTCAAGCCGCAGGAGGGAAACTCAGAGAAACAGCTTCTCTTCTTGGAATTAGCTACCGCACGTTGAGGTACCTTATCGATAAATACGGCTTGAAGACTAATAACTGAAGATACAGGGGAAGAATTTAGGAAAAGGGGTTATTTTTAATATATGCCAAATATTGTTAAAATGTGCCAAATATTGTCACTTATTCAGCAAAAAATCCACTGAAAAGTTTATATTTATTTTAATATCAACAACTTAATATTTATCCACTTGGCATGAATATTGCTTATATATAATCGTCGACCGCGATTTCAAGGCGAGACCTTGCGAATCGCCTTAGAGTCGAAAAAAAAATATAAGGAGGTTTTAAGTGTTTAAAAAATTAAGAGGTTTTACATTGATTGAGCTGCTCATCGTTGTGGCCATCATCGGAATTCTTGCCGCACTTCTGATTCCCAACGCGATTACCGCTATCCAGAAGGCCAAGCAGAAAACAACCATGAAGGATATCGGCACGATTTCAACAGCCCTTGCGGATTATGTGACTGACAACGGGACAACTCCGGTTCAGAATGGACAATACACGGCAGCTTCTGCCTTCTACACAGGCCTTTCCCCGTTCTATGTCAAGGTTCTCCCTATCAACGACCAGTGGGGTAATGACTACAATGCCTATTGTGGAAACGATGTGGTCGGGCAGTATGGAATCGCTGCCGCGGGAGGCGATGATTTTCTCGTGGCTTCCTGGGGACGTGATAAGCTTGCCGAAGGATTTAGTTTTGATGCGGCCAATCCCGAATCGGGATTGTACGTCGTCAATCAGATGGCCCATTTCAACAGAGACTTGGTCATGTGGAATGGCTCCTGGATTCGAGCGCCCAGGACGGCTGCAACTGGCTCATAATTTTTGTTTAAGATTCTGCTGAACAGCCATAATCAATCTGAGAAAGGGCGATGCAGCAAAAACTGCATCGCCCTTTTTTTTTGTTAGTTTGTAAGGTATAATCCCATTCAAAGTCCTGAGAGGAGATATAGAATGGTAAAAGGGAAAAGGGGATTCACGCTAATTGAATTGCTCATCGTCGTCGCCATCATCGGGATTCTTGCGGCGATAATCATTCCCAACGCTTTATCCGCCATACAGAAGGCGAATCAGAAACAGACTATGAAAGATATTGTGAGCCTGGCCACTGCCTGTGCGAGTTATATTACCGAAGCTGGATACGCTCCCGATTATGGAAACCAATCCGGACCTCTTCAGTCTGGCTCCAATTTTATATCGACCATTTCTCCGACATTTATAAAGGTCTGTCCTGTAACCGATCAGTGGGGCAATCCCTTTCAGGTTTATACAGGGACAACAGTATCCAGTGTCTTCGGTATCCCGGCTGCTGGCCTTGGAGATGATGACTTTTTGATTTTTTCCTTGGGTCGAGACGGTGCAGTGGGAGGAAGTGTGACTTACACTTATCAGGCTGCGAATCCGACTGCGGGTCTGTATAATGTGGATTCCATGGACGATTTCACGAATGATTTAGTTAACATGAATGGCGTCTGGCTTCATGCTCCGCGAATCTCTTATACAGGGTCTTAACCATCTTGATTCATCAGGCTCATCCAGTTTAAGGATTGGCAGAGGAGAGAGCGTTCCGGTTTTTTTTCTGGCCCCTGAAAAATAATTCGATCGCTCCTCTAACAGAAAATCCATCAATAGATTATCCCTGTTAGCGGGCCGGAGTCCATTCATTCCTATTCCAGAAAAATATGTGGTATAATCTCTGCAGCGAATCATGCGCACCATTATCCTTTGCCTAGTATACGGAATTATCGCCATTCTCTACATCCCTGTCATCATTCTCGGCTTCCTCATAAGGTGGCCTCAACCCGTCATTTTGATCGGGAAGGGAGCGATACGCCTCGGACAGAAAATCCTGGGGATTCGTCTGGAAGTTTCCGGGCTCGAAAGGATAGATAAAAAAACTTCTTATGTTTTCATGTCTAACCACCTGAGCGCGATGGACGGCCCTCTACTTTTCATGCTCATTCCTCAATCGATAAGAGTCATCCTGAAAAAAGAGGCCTTTCGGATTCCGGTCATCGGCCTGGCTATGAGGCTCGTGGGTTTTATCCCCGTTGACAGGAAAGGATTGAGGGGAGGAAAGAAAAGCATTGATCAAGCCACTCATACTATCAAGGAAAAGGGCTCTTCTTTTCTGATTTTTCCCGAGGGAACCAGGAGCCGGGATGGAATGCTTCAGGTTTTCAAGCGAGGAGGATTTTTCCTTGCCTTGAACAGCCAGGTTCCTGTGGTTCCTGTTAGCATTCAAGGGACTTTCGAAATCATGCCAAAGAAATCCTTCTTCATCAAAAAAGGAAATGTGAACATTGCTTTTCATCCGGTTGTTCCGGTCCAAGAGTTTAACCGCGATACTCTTCCGCGTTTAATGGACAGAGTACGAGACGCTGTAAAGTCTGGCTTGGTTGATTGAAAAACTAGCCATCCCTTAATAAGGAGGGAATATGAATTATCGAGATGCTATCAAGGAATGGAAGCGGGTTGCAGAGAATTTTCTTGACGCTCGAGAGAGTATCTATAAAGAAGCCATAGACCTCACCATCGACAGCCTTAAAGAGGGTCATAAGATACTGGTGTTTGGAAACGGGGGAAGTGCCGCCCAGGCGCAGCATTTTGCCGCGGAACTCGTGAATAAATTCTTAAAAATTAGACCTCCGATTCGGGCCATATCCTTGACCACAGACACGTCTGTCCTGACCTCTATCGCCAATGACTCATCGTATGATAGTGTGTTTAGCCGCCAGATAGATGCACTCGGAGAAAAAGGAGACATTGCCCTCGGTCTCTCGACGAGCGGGAATTCTCCCAATGTGGTCGAGGCCATGAAGGCGGCTAAAGTCAAAGGGCTGGTCACGATTGCTCTGACCGGCAAAGACGGAGGCAAGCTGCATTCTCATGTTGATTGTCTTCTGGATATCCCCTCTGAGGAAACACCCAGGATTCAAGAAGTCCATATTCTTCTTCTCCATCTTCTGGCCCAAGAGATAGAGGATAAATTAGGTTAAACCTCCCCTTTTTGCCGTGAGAAATCCAATTTGAGTAAGGGGGATGTTACAGAGAGGCTCAAAAGTTGTCAAGACAAGGGAGTGTTCAATATCTGGCTGTTGAAAGGAAAGTCTTAAAAAGACCCGGGCAGGACTCCTCGATCCTGGGAAGAAGGAAAGGAGAGAAGCCGCTTTTCTTAATTTTTAAAGATTGAGTTTTTCTTTAAAGTGGGCGATGGTTTTCTCAAGCCCCTCTTCGAGCGAAACTTGAGGCTCCCATCCGAGTTTTTCTTTGGCCAGAGATATATCCGGGCATCTCCGAAGGGGGTCATCCGCGGGCAGTGGCTTATGAATGATTTTTGAAGGGCTTTGTGTGAGTTTGATGATTTTTTCTGCAACTTCGAGGACCGGGACCTCTTCAGGATTCCCCAGATTCACAGGCCCTGAGAAGTCACCCATTTCCATCAGGGCACTCAGAGCTTGAATGAGGTCCGACACATAGCAAAAAGAACGGGTTTGACTCCCGTCTCCATAAACCGTCAGAGACTCTCCTTTGAGCGCCTGGACGATGAAGTTGCTGATCGCTCTCCCATCATTGACTGCCATTCGGGGGCCGTAGGTGTTGAAAATCCTGGCAATTCGGATATCGACTTTATTCTGACGGTGATAATCCATCATAAGCGTTTCAGCGACTCTTTTGCCTTCGTCATAACAGCTTCGGTAGCCGATAGGATTGACATTTCCCCAATAGCTTTCCGTTTGAGGGTGGATTTCAGCATCGCCGTATATTTCTGAGGAAGAGGCGAGAAGAATGCGGGCTTTGACTCTTTTGGCCAGGCCCAGCATGTTGATGGTGCCCATGACGTTGGTTTTCACTGTTTTTATGGCATTGACCTGGTAATGGATCGGGGAGGCCGGACAGGCAAGATGATAGATTTTATCCACTTCCAGGAAAAGCGGATGGATGATATCGTGCCGGACCAATTCAAAGTAAGGATGGGAAAAGAGATGGCGGATGTTGTCTTTAGAACCTGAGAAAAAATTATCGACACAGACTACGTCCGCATTTTGCTCCAGAAGAGAATCGCAGAGATGGCTCCCGAGAAATCCGGCTCCTCCTGTGATCAGGATGCGGTTCATTCTTTTCCTTCTTGGCTCTCTGCTAAATATGTGGAGTTAAATACACGGGAATGGAAAGAGCGACCTTGAGGATTTAGCCTTCTTGATTCGTCCATCAAGGGAAGTCGATGAAATCGACCGCTGAGTATGTTTGAGCACGAAAAGATCGACTTGTTGAAAAGTAATATAGAACGGACATCCGGTTCGAAGAAATATGTCTGCAATGCGGAGTTACGCAGGCGCCGAGATGGACGATGAGAGAATGGCTTAAAAAATCCGAAGGGAGCGAAAACATTTCCGTGTATTTTACCCATAAATCTTCCCACAAAAGATGGTAGAATATCTCCTTTTTCTATCTGTATGCCATGAACAGAAGGCTTTTTTTCTTGAGGATGTCTCTCTGCACCTGGATGAGCTCTTTGATTCCCTTGCTGGCCAGGCTCATTAGTGTGTTCAGTTCTTTTTTGGAGAAGGGCTTTCTTTCGGCAGTGGCCTGAATTTCCACGAGCTGGCCCTTTTCTGTTTCGATGACATTCATGTCAATTTCAGCCTTTGCATCCTCTTCGTAATCCAAGTCAAGGAGGGCTTCTCCATCGACTATGCCCACGCTCACACCACCGACAAGGTGTTTTAGGGGCATTTCATCAATGACCTCTTCATCCACCATCTTCTTCAAAGCCAGAGCTAAGGCTACGCACGCGGCCGTCACCGAGGCCGTCCGTGTCCCTCCGTCTGCCTGGATGACATCACAGTCCAGTATAATTGTTCTTTCCCCGAGGATGCCGAGTTCAGTCACAGCTCGGAGGGAACGTCCTATCAGGCGCTGAATTTCCTGGGTTCGGCCGGAAATTCGAGTCTGGACTCTCTCTCTTATAGTTCTTTTTTCAGTTGAGCGCGGCAGCAGAGAATACTCGGCAGTGACCCATCCTGTTCCGGTGTTTTTCAAAAAAGGAGGAATCCGTTCATCGATAGACGCAGCGGCGATAACTTTGGTTTTTCCCAGTTCTATGAGGGCTGAACCATCAGCGAAGTCCAGATAGTCCGGTTTGATCTTGACTGGCCTCAAGGCGTCGATAGGGCGCTTATTGGCTCTCATCATCTTGTCTCTTTGAGAATTCTGACTTCACCTTGACAGAGATTTTTAAATTTTTGGGCATCTTCGGCGCTGCCGACCACTCCTGCTCCGTAATGCATCGGAATGGAGATGTCCGCTTTTATGGTGTTGGCTGCTTTAGCCGCCTGCTCGGCATTCATCGTGTAGTGTCCGCCCACGGGAAGAAGGGCTATGTGTATGGGTCCAAGATCTGTCATTTCCGGAATAAAATCCGTGTCCCCGGCATGATAGACCGAAACTCCGTTGACAGTGACTATAAAGCCTAACCATTTGTTATTTCTTGGATGGAAAGACTTGGAAGGATTATACGAAGGAACCGCCTTGATTATTATCCCCTGAACTTCAATCTCCTCGCCCGGAGTGAGGCCCTTCACATCGCCGGTCGCTTTGGATACACAGTCTGCAGAACAGATGAGTGTTGTCCCACTCTTTTTGAGGAGGTTGATATCATTTGGAGAAAAATGGTCAGAATGGGAATGAGTCACGAGAATCAAATCAGCCTTGGGAGCTGAATCCGGTATCCTCCAGGGGTCGATGTAGATGATTTTGTCTGATTCGATGGCAAAGGACGCATGGCCGTACCACCTTAAATTCCTAAAGATTTTTTCCACATCTTCTTTGCCTGTTCCTGACAAAGATGCAAAAGAAAGGAGAAGCAATCCTGTCAACATGGCTGTTATCGTACCGCTTCTCATTTTTCCCTCCTTTGATCTTTAATAATTCACCCGTTTCTGAGCCGTCCTCTCTCCTAATCTGGCCTTGTTCTCCACCTGTTGTGGAGCCAGAACCATTGCGCGGGATTTTTCCGTATTTGAGCTTCTATAATCTTAGTGCATATCTGAGTGATTTTCAACACTTGTTGGTTGTAGTCTCCTTCAAGTTCGATCTTTAGAGGTTCAAGGATTTGGAGGTGGTATTGATGGGATGGCGTCGGGGAGCAGAAGACTGGAACAATGGGCGATTTTGTCTTGAGGAAGAATGCAGCGAGGCTTGGGGTCGTGGCAGCCTTTCGGCCAAAAAAATCGACAAAGATAGCTTGATGTCTTTGGACATTCTGGTCGATCAAGAAGGCAACCATTTCTTTGGCTCGGAGTGACTGCAGAATTGACTTTGTGGCCCGGTGTTTATAGATAACCTTGGCTCCTTGATTTATCCGGAGTCTGAGAAGTTCTCTCTCCAGGAGTTTATTGTCAAGGGATCTGGCTATGACGTTTAATTTTCCCAGTTTGGACACGAAAAAAGGAGCGATTTCCCAGCTTCCATAATGAGCCGTGAAGAGTATAGCCCCCTTTTTCTCTTTAAGGGCCGAGAGCAGATTTTCCTCGCCTTCGATCCGAATGAGTGCGGTCTTGCGCTTTTCCGGGAGGCTGGAGAATTTGATGATATCCGCCAGGGATGAACCGAAATGCATGAATGTCCGGCGAGCCATTCTTTTGAGTCCAGATGACGTCAGTTCATCTCTGAAGGCCATTCCCAGGTTTGAGAGGGTTAACCGCCGATGTTTTGTATCCAAATAGTAGAAGAAAAAGCCTGTCGTCTTTCCCCAGACAAGGCAGAGTCTTCTGGGAAGAATGAGGATGAGGGATTTGAACACCTGAAAAATAATTAGTTCCAGATAATCTTTGAATCTTACCATTGTCAATGATTAAGTTATTTTTTGCAGATTAGAAGATAGCATGGAATAGAATTCATCGTCCAGTCTGAGGTCGATCTTTAGATAATAGAGCGGAATGCCATGCAAAGCATCCGATTGAGCTATTTTGACCATGTCCTTTTCTGTTGTTATGAGCGCGTCTGCATTGAGTTTTTTGAATTTTTTAGAGATTTTTTCCAAGGAGTGGAGAGGATAGGAAAAGTGGTCGGAGAATGTCAAGAAGTCCACCGGGGCGATGCCTTCTTTTTGAAGGAGGGATAAAAACCTTCCCGGACGGGCTATCCCACAGAAAGCGATAATTCTTTTCCCCTTAAATTCCTCACCGGATTCCTCTTTTTTTTCCCAAGCCTTGAAAAAGCCTTTGCTTTCTACCGAATATTCAAAAATGGCTGATTGAGGGAATGATTTCTTTAAGCTCTCCTTTTCTTGAGCGTGGGATCCTCTTTCGAGAAGAAGAATTTCGGCTCTTCCCAGGGAAGATACGGGTTCGCGAAGCGAGACTTTTTCTTTCGAGTCATAGAGGACAATGTCCATGTCCCTGCGAAGACGGTTATGTTGAAAGCCGTCATCCAATACAGCCAGTTCGAATCCTGATGCTTTAGCGTTCTGGCAGGAAGACAATCGGTTTTTCCCGATGAATACTCCGACCTGGGGGATGCTTGAGGCGACCATGAATGCCTCATCCCCAGCATTCTGCCAGGTGCCGAAAACGCTTTTTCCGTCAGATAGAATTCCACCCCTTTTTTCCCATTTTCCTCTATACCCCCGGATGATCAAAGCGGGTTTGTATCCCTTGTTGAAGAGGAAAGTCAACAAATGGAGAACGAGAGGAGTTTTTCCTGAACCGCCGAATGTGATGTTGCCCACACTGATAACCGGCAAAGGGGCTCTTTTCGGCTTGAATATATTCCGTTTATACAGCCAGTTTTTAATCCTGCACACTGAGCGGTGAAGGAGGGAGAAGAGGTGAAGAAAAAGTTTCATCTTCTGGGGAATATACACTATTCGATTTTCTCTTTCAAGATGCTCAGACTTTTAGATTTAAAAAACGCGCAGCCTTTGCCCCAGCGAGCACCTCGGAGGGAGAACAGCTTTGCTTTCCCCCTTCCGACGCTCGCCTCACTCCACTTGAGGCTCTCTGCCTCTCCTTCTCGGGCAGGACCTTAACTCCTGCCCTGCGACCAAGGGGACCTACCCCCTTGGAATCCCCACTGATTTGTGCCCACCGAACAGGCCACAAATCAGAAAAAGCCTGCTCGGTTTCAGGCTCCGCTCTCCTCTCCTGCAGAGAGGAACCGTGCCCGCTCCGCCTTCAAACGGTTTTTTTCACCCAAAAGCCTTCACAGAATAGAGGGGCTGATTTCGTTTGGGCAAAGCCTGCGTATTTTCGATGCACTCAGTCTGACCTATTGTGTTTCCTGTTATCACGGATTTGGAGATGCTTCCTTTCTGGAATGAGAGGGCAGATGATATTCCACTTTCTTCCTTTAGTGAATTGTTTCATCTTAGATTCCATCTTGATTCGATAACCCTCGGTCTCATTTACAGCCGTGAATATTCTCTTTCCTCTGGGATTCAGGCTGTCAGCGAAATGGCATCTTTTTTCTTTGACATTAACTTTTATCTTATGGTAATTATAGCGGCAGACTTTAAAATCCCAGTGATCATATTTACCAAACCTTTATCCAAAAAAATAATAATAAAGGAGGACTAATCATGAAAAGGGGATCACCATTCTCACGTATTGTTTTAATTGTTTGTGTTTGTTTAATCCTCAGCCTTTTTCTTGGCGCAAAGAAAGTGAAGAGGAAGGCAGAACCCGTGATTCCGGAGTCAATACTGGACGGGCTCGAGTGGAGAAACATCGGTCCCTGCAACATGGGGGGCCGGATCGATGATTTTGCTGTCGTGGAAAGCAATCCCAAGATTATTTATGTGGGGACGGCGTCGGGAGGCGTGTGGAAAACCACGAACAATGGCGTGACTTGGGAGCCTGTATTTGATGACCAGGTCACAAGCACCATTGGAGATGTGACCGTTTCTCCGTCGAACCCGGATATCGTCTGGGCAGGAACAGGAGAGCCGAACAACCGTCAGAGCTCTTCCTGGGGGAATGGTGTCTATAAGTCCATGGATGGGGGAAATACGTGGAAGAACATGGGACTTCAGGATACGCATCACATCGGACGGATTGCCATCCATCCGCGGAATCCCGACATCGTTTATGTGGCGGCTCTGGGTCATCTCTGGGGGCCGAACAAGGAAAGAGGCCTTTTTAAAACTTCGGATGGGGGAAAGACCTGGACCAACACCAAGTTCATCGATGAGAACACAGGTTTTGTGGATGTGGCCATTGACCTCGAGAGTCCAAACACTCTGTATGCCGCCGCATACCAGAGGCGTCGGCGTGGCTGGGGTTTCAACGGAGGAGGGCCGGGAAGCGGTCTCTACAAGACGACTGATGGTGGAGAGACATGGATGAAACTGACGGACGGGCTTCCTGAGGGCAACATTGGCCGTATCGGGATCGATATATACCGCAGCAATCCAAACATCGTTTATGCCCTAATCGAACATAAACTGGGAGGCACTTTCCGCTCTGAAGATAAAGGATTAACCTGGGAAAAGATGTCGAGCACCAATCCTCGGCCCATGTACTACAGCAAGATCCGCATAGATCCCAACAATGACCAGAGGATCTGGGTGCTCGGGGCCTCGATGTATTTCTCCGAAGACGGAGGGAAAACCTTCCGCACGGATTATGTCCGTGGAATTCACGGCGACCATCATGCCATGTGGATCAATCCCGAAGATTCCAATCATGTGGTCCTCGGCTCAGACGGCGGGATTTATTTTTCTTACGACCGTGGCAGAAGCTGGGATTTTGTCAACATCATGCCTCTCGGACAGTTCTATGAAATCGGTTTCGATATGCGCAAGCCCTATTATGTCTACGGAGGCTTGCAGGATAATGGAAGCTGGGGAGGGCCGAGTGCGACCTGGACCCGGCTGGGTGTGACCAACGAAGATTGGTTTAGAATCGGAGGCGGAGACGGTTTTTTCACTCAGGTCGACCCGACTGACTATAACACCATCTATGCCGAATCTCAGAATGGGAGCCTCTTTAGGTTTGATTTAAGGTCTGGAGAGAGTAAATCCATCAGGCCAATGCCACCAGAAGAGGCGGAGGAATACAGGTTCAATTGGAATTCTCCGATTTTGATATCTCCGCATGATCATAAGACTATCTATTATGGAGGAAACAAGCTTTTTAAATCAAAAGACCGCGGAGACACATGGGAGGCTTCCATCGACCTAACCACTCAGCAGGATAGAGAGGAACTCCCGCTCATGGGTGTTCTCCCTGATGAAAGCACCTTATCTAGCCATGACGGTATCTCTTATTACGGAGACATCACCACTATTTCCGAATCCCCGATCAAGGAAGGCCTGCTGTATGTGGGGACGGATGACGGCAATATCCAGGTCTCTCGCGACGGCGGAAAGACATGGAAGAATGTCATAAGCAAGGTTCCAGGCGTGCCGGAATACACCTATGTCACCCGCGTTGTGGCGTCCAACGCCGAGGAAGGGACAGCTTATGTTACCCTGGACGGCCACCGCAACAACGACTTTAAGGCTTATGTCTTCATGACTACTGATTACGGAGAAAGCTGGAGGAGTATCAGCGGTAACCTTCCCGAGGGAGGAACCGTGAATGTGATCAGGGAACATCCCAGAAATCCGAATCTTCTCTTCGCCGGGACAGAGAGAGGAGCCTACTTCTCGATTGATAGAGGGAAACAGTGGGTCAAGTTTCAGAACAACTTCCCCATTGTTCCTGTAGATGATATCGCCGTTCATCCAAGAGAGAATGACCTGGTTTTCGGAACCCATGGGCGAAGTATCTGGATCCTGGATGATATCACTCCTCTGGAGCAGATGACCGAAGAGGTCCTGGATTCTCCGGCTTTTCTGTTCGATATCCGCCAGGCGACGATGTTTAATCCCTATAATCATAAGGGCAACCTCGGACAAAAGTACTATGTCGCTCCCAATCCACCTCTTGGGGCCATGATCAGCTATTACCTCAAGGGAGAAGCCGAAGGAAGTGTTGAGGTAACCATAGAGGACAGCGCAGGTCAGGAAATTGCGGAAATGAGAGGCACGAAAAACGCTGGGATTAACCGCATCACATGGGATTTAAGGCATACCGTTCCATTTGCTGCCGGCGCGCCGGTGGATCGCCGTTTCAGAGCCCGGGGCCCTTACGTCCTTCCCGGGGAGTATCAGGTGACACTCAAAGCAGGTGGACAGGAGATGACGAAAAGCATAGAGGTTGAGGGCGATCCCCGGATCGACATTTCTTTGGAAGATAGGAAAGCGCAGCATGATGCCCTGATGAGCATTTTGAACCTGTATCCCGCTCTTTCAGCGGCGAGCAGCGCTGCGGACAGATTGAAGAACGGCGTTGATCAACAGGTTGAAGTCCTGAAGAAAATTAAGGATGTCCCGCAGGTTGTGTTGGAGAAGATAAAGGCTGTTTCTGAAGAGATTGAGGATATTCGGATAAAGCTTTTGGGAGATCCGGAATTGGGCTTCCGGGGAATGCGCGCTTCAGTCAGAGGCCGTATTTTCATGACAGGAAGGGCTATAGGCGGATACACGGGTGCTCCTTCTGAAGACCAGGTCCAGCAGGTCACAAAAGATGCTGAGGAATTGATGGCGCTCATCGAGAGGATAAACGGAGTCATAGAAGTGGAGGTTCCTGCTCTGAACAAGCTGATGAACGAGAACAACATACCGCGCATTTTTGTCGGAGAAAAGATTAAAATCAAGGATTAGTGAGATCCAGCAGTTTGCTCTGCAGGAGTAATCCAGTTCAAAAACGTCAAGAAAAGAAAACGGAAAAGAAAGATTGAGATAGTGCGGTTCTTCAGAGCTGGGTGAGCATGCGTGGAGAGTCATCGAGTATCGAACTCTGGTGAGTTTTTTGATAAACGGCGCGAAAGCGTAAAAGCAGCACTCGCATATTTAAAAACATTCCGGGAGCAAAGCGTAGTGAAAAAAATGATAAGAGAAAAGAGAAGCCTGTTGTTTTTTGTGTTGACCATAGCGGTTGTCATCGTGGGCTGCATGCAAGATTCGCCTGTCAGAGGCATTGAGGTGGAAGTGAGCTTTTCTGATACTCCTCTGACAGATAAATTGTACACCGAGATCCAGTACACTTGGAGGATGAAGAGAAATTTTAAAAAAATTGACCAGAATTTAGTTGCATTTGTTCACTTCTGGCATGGCAGCAACTTGATATTCCATGACAATCACAGGCCCGAGATTCCAGTTTCCACCTGGGAACCGGGTCATGAATACAGCTACACACGGAGGATATATATTCCGCTGTTTATCGATGCGCTCGATCCTGAATTCAAAGGGACAGAAACTTTGAAATTGTCCATCGGGCTCTCCTTCCCCGAAGATAAAGCCGGGAAGCCGTTGAAAAAGGTCTATGAAAAAAAATTAAAGGTTTATCCTCTTCCCGATGATATTCCTCAGATTGTCTATGATGAAGGCTGGTTTGATTTTGAGATAGACCCAGAATCTTACCTCAAGCGATGGAGATGGACTGCCAAAGAGGCTAGATGTATTGTGGATAATCCTCATAGGGATGCCCTCCTGGTCATAAAGGGTGGAGTGGAAAAAGTCATTTTACAGGACCAGAAGGTCATCTTCAGAATCAATGACCGCATCCTGGAGGAGTTCATTCCCGGAAGAGACCGTTTCGAGAAATTCTACAGAATAGACAAAGAGATACTGGGTGAGAAAGAACAATTTTCCCTGATTATCTCGACAGACAAGACGTTTATCCCCGCCCGAGTCAATCCCGATTCTAAAGATGTGCGAGAATTAGGGGTGAAGGTTTCCTTTATCTATTTTAGGTGACTGCGGTTCGCGAGGGATCAGCTTGTCTTGACTCCGGAGGCTGAAGGCTCGATTCTTTGGGCCCTTTGCTTTTCTCTGGCTAGGGTGTCTTCCTTCTCACTCGTCTCTGCGCATTTTCCATCATTTGCTTGGCAGCAGCTTCATCCCGCTGGGCTTTTTCGATCTGGAGGGATGTTTCGGCGATTTGCTTCTGGATACTGCCTCTGTCAGTGTTATCGTCCATACTGTAGAACTCTGACCATAGCCCCCTCAGCTTTATAGTCAATAGTTGTGTGTATTCCCTCGCTTTATAATAGTCGGCTTCGGCCTGTTCGACTGATGACTGTCCCGGCTCTTGAGTGTCGAGATTGGGATTCAGCTGGCCTGCTTGACTCGGAGCGGGTTCGGCTGTGTCCACATCTGCGGATTGACCTGGAGGTGCCGACGTACTGGGGGGAATGACGATTCTACTCGTGTCCAGAGCAACTCTTTTTCTGACTTTCCCCAGGTCAGCATTGGTAACCACCACAGCTTTTAATCCTTTGAGCCTGGCTCTTCGTTCTCTCTCCTTTCTAGCGACTTCAACGATACTCTGAGAGAGGAGAATTGAGGAAAGAAAGAGGGGAAGAGAAATAGCGATAATAATTTTTTTGAGTTTCATTGTCCTTTTCTGTGCTGTTTATTATATCTGGTATATATCCTTGTGTCAATCCTGAGAGGAGAGGCCCCTTTCCTGCCTTAGGGTCGGTTCCCGAATCAAGGAGGATAGGAGGGTAAAGGAGGATGTATGAATGCAGTGATTCAAGAACCGACCCAATTCAGTATTATTCAGCATAATTTGTGTGCTCTGTATATAAAATAATTCGCATCGCTTCAGGAGTAAATCGCCTTTTAAGAGGATTTTAAGAGTGATTTTTTTCCCCTGTTTCTCACCCGAAAAGATGACCTAGTCTCATCAGTTAGGGCTCGTTCCGCAGGGGCACACTTTATCTCTTAGAATAAAGTTAGGGAACGTCCCCAAGGGGGCACCTTATCTCTTAATCTTAAAAGATGAGATAAAGTGTCCCCTGGGGGAACATCCCCACATTGCTATTTTTCTGATTTAGAGGTGGATGTCCGGACAGAGATTGTCTGGCCGTTAGAGCCTGTTTCCACAGCCCCATGAATATCCGTGCGGAAGACTTCGGCTCCCCTCTGTTCGTATCGTTCTAAGACCTCCTGATTGGGAAAACCATAGTTGTTCCTTTCGCCCACTGATATGACCACTATGCGGGGAGCGACACGTTCGAGAAAGTCTTCTGAACTTGAGGAACGGCTTCCGTGGTGAGGAGATTTGAGAACCTGGCTTTTGATCTCTGAGAAGTACTCCAAGATCTTTCTTTCTGAGTCGATGCCGATGTCTCCGGGAAGGAGGAATGAAGTCCGTCCGTAGCTCAGCCTGAGCACAAGAGAGTCGTCGTTACGAATACTGGGAACGAATAATTCTCCCTGTTCAGGATGTAGAACCTCGATTTTCACGTTTCTTTCTTGATGAGTTTCACCTCGAAAAATTCTTTTGGTCACAGCTGATTTAGGAAGAATTCTCTTGAGTTCTGTGTAATCTTCGCTTTCTGTTGGGCTGAATGCTTCCCAGAATTCGTCCACTTTAAAATTCCTTGCTATCGCTTTTAAGCCATTCAAATGGTCAGGGTGAGCGTGAGTGAGGACCAAATAATCAATTCTTTTTATTCCTTTTCTCCAGAGAAAGGGAGAGACCACGTTTTCCCCCACATCGAATGTCCCTTCTGGAAATCCGCCTCCGTCGATTAGCATTTTCTTTTTTCCCGGAAATTCAACCAGAGTTGACTCGCCCTGTCCGACATCGATGAATGTGAGCCTGAGGTTTTTGGATAGTGAAGGAAAGGGATAGGTGATCAAGAGAGCAAAAAAGACAGAGAAGAGAAGGATCAAGGCTGCTTTTTGTCTTTTGATCTTTGAGGGAAGAAGGAGCAGATAGAGAAAGAGAAAATACCCGATGAGGGTGATGAGATGCGGCGTTGGGATTCGATAGGATATAAAAGAAAAGCTGTCCAGGAGGCGGGAAGATTTGATGAGAAGACTGACGAGAAATTGAATGCCCTGAGCCATGGGCTGGGACAGAAATGAGCTGATGAATGAGAGAGGGAGAAAAATATACCCCAAGGCCATGATCAAAGCCACCAGAGGCAAAGCAGCGAAATTAAGGATGAGCGAGGAGAACGTCACCCTGTTGAAAGAGTTGACCACAAAAGGCAGGACTCCGAGCTGGGCTGTTAGGGAAAGGGCCAGTATTTCGCTGATTTTGAAGGGAATTCTGGGAAGGCGTTTGATGATTCTGGGGAAGAAAAGAATAATCGTCAGAGTGGCTGAAAAGGTCAACTGGAATCCAACGTTAAATAAGCAGGCAGGATTGAGGATAAGCAGGATGAAGGCGCTGATAGAGATTGTGTTGATGAGGTTGACATTCCTCCAGATGAGTTTTCCAAGGAGAAAAGCAAGCGTCATGATCGTGGCTCTGAACACGGAAGGCCTTCCCTCGACGAGGAAGGCATAAAACAGAAGAAAAATCATTAACATCAGGTAGGAAGCTCGATTGGGAATCCTGAATAATTTGAATAAAGAGAAAAGAAAGAAAGATAAAATGGCAATGTGAGCTCCGGATATGGCAAAAAGATGATAAATCCCTGATTTTTGGAGAGATTGGGTGACAGAGGGGTCCATCCTGAACCTTTCTCCAAGAAGAAGAGCCTCGAGGACAGCCCCCTGGGAAGAGAGTGGGTGCTCAGTATCGGCGGCTGGAAAGTGCTCTTCGATTTTCTCTTGAAGCTTTTGACGAAGGAGTGAGATAAGACGGAGAGGAGAGTATTTTTTTCCAGGCTCTATTCTTTCGACGAGGAGAGGACTTTTAGTGACGGCTCTCGCGTGGATATTCTGGCTTTTAAGATAAGAAGTCATAGAGTCTCTTTTGAAATTTCTGAAGCTCTGCTGAGGAAGGAGACGCGCAGAAACCTCGACCTTGTCGTGGACAAAAAGATGAAGTGGAGAAGGAAATTCATCTGAATGGGGCACGGTGACCCTGAGGTTTCCTTTGATATCCTGCTCTTTATTCTGAAAAAAGACTTTGTCCACTTTTATGAAAAGAAGATCCCTGTCCTGTCCCCGAGAGGGAGATTTATAAAGCCTGCCGGTAAAATCAGCATAGGATGTGAGTTCTAACCTGTGAAGAGAGTTTTTTTCGAAATTCCTGTCCGTAAAAGCATGCAGGCAGGCGCCCAATAGAAATGTCGTAAGGAGAATGAATACAAACGCCAATCTGTTTTTATGGATGGAGAAGAAGAGCCAGCTGCAGACAAGAGAGGCCAGCAGAGAGAGAAGCCAGCTGAGTAAAGGAAGAGGAATAATGGACGAGAATAATATCCCAGCGGCCAGGCACAAAGCGAGAAAAAGGAAGGGGAATGGCATGGCGTTAGAGAGTGATCGATTCATTGAATGTGCCGTAAGCGTCTCGCAAGAGAGAAGAAATTTCACCCAGTGTAGCCTTAGCTTTGACTGCCTCTATGATGGGAGGCATGAGATTATCTTCGGATTCGACAGCCTTTCTCAAAGAGTCCAGCCGGCTTTTAACTTTTTGTTCCGACCGCTGTTTTTTGAGAAGGCGGAGCTTTTTGACTTGAGTGGCTTCGATTTTTTTTGGAGGGGAGTAAAGATTAAATCGAATTTTTTCTTCCTCATTTTTATACCTGTTGAGTCCGACGATGATCTGCTCTTTGTTTTCTATCTGTTTTTGATATCTGTAAGCGCTCTCCTGGATCTCTCTCTGAACGAATCCTTTTTCAATGGCGACAAGCATTCCTCCCAATTCTTCAATCTTCTTGAGGTAGCCATTAACTTTTTCTTCAATCTCACCAGTCAATTTTTCAATAAAAAAAGAGCCTCCGACAGGGTCCACAGTGTTGGTCACACCGCTTTCGTGGGCTATGATTTGTTGAGTGCGGAGCGCGATCTGGGCCGCTTCTTCACTCGGGAGCGCCAGAGCTTCGTCCCTGGAATTGGTGTGGAGAGACTGTGTCCCGCCCAGGACTGCAGACAGGGCTTGAAGAGCCACTCTGACCACATTATTTTCAGGCTGTTGGGCGAGAAGCGTGACGCCACTTGTCTGGGTGTGGAACCTGAATTTCCAGGAATGCGGATTTTTTGCCTGGAATTTCTCCCTCATGAGTCGGGCCCAGATTCGTCGGGCTGCGCGGAATTTGGCAACCTCTTCAAAAAAGTTATTGTGTGATGCCAGGAAAAATGAGAGTCGAGGGGCAAAAGTGTCAACATCGAGTCCGGTTTGCATGGCTGCCGCCACATAAGCGACTGCGTTGCCAAAAGTGAAAGCCAGTTCTTGAACCGCCGTGGCCCCGGCTTCCCGGATATGGTAGCCGCTGATGCTCATCGTATTCCAGTCAGGGACGTTTTTATGACAGAAGGCAAGAATGTCTGTGATGATTTTCATAGACGCTTGAGGGGGGTAGATATAGGTTCCTCGGGCTACGTACTCCTTAAGGATGTCGTTTTGGATCGTGCCGGAAAGGTCGGACCACTTGATTCCTTTTTGTTCTGCCAAAGCCAGATACATGGCGAGAATAATGGCTGCCGTGGAATTGATCGTCATGGAGACGCTAACTTTATTAAGAGGAATGTGTCTGAAAAGAATTCCCATGTCTTCAAGAGAGTCGATGGCCACTCCGACTTTCCCCACTTCCCCATGCGACAGAGGATTGTCCGAGTCAAGGCCCAGTTGAGTGGGCAGGTCAAAAGCAACGCTTAACCCGGTCTGCCCTTGAGAGAGCAGAAACCGATATCTCTTGTTGGATTCCTCTGCTGTCCCAAAACCAGCATACTGGCGCATAGTCCACAGCTTTCCCCTGTACATGTTGGGATAGACACCGCGGGTGAAAGGAAATTGACCTGGAGCTCCCAGGTCTTGCTTGACGGAAAAATCAGCCAGATCTTTTTCGGTATATACTATTTTTGTTTCAATTCCTGAAGATGTGAAAAATTTACCTTTTTTTTCCTTATCTGAGGCCATTGTCTGAGCGGATTTCCTGTCTTAGGCTTTATTGGCTCTGGTCTATGAGAGAAACCAAAATCCGTGCTTTGACTTGTCTGGTTCTTGCTTCAATTTCCGGGCTGATTCAAGAGAGATACTTTATGAAGGCCTGAGTGCCAGCATAGCTTCCTCTGTCTTTGAGTTCCTCCTCTATCTCCAGGAGCCTGTTGTACTTGGCCACTCGTTCGCTTCGGCTTAAAGAACCGGTTTTGATCTGGCCGGTATTCAAAGCGACAGATAAGTCTGCAATGAAGGTGTCCTCAGTCTCTCCTGAACGGTGGGATATCACTGCCGTGTATCCATTCTTGTGGGCATAGCTCACTGTTTCCGTTGTTTCACTGAGAGTACCGATTTGATTCAGCTTGATGAGTATAGAATTCCCTATTCCCTGGTTTACGCCCTTCTTGAATCTTTCCAGGTTTGTGACGAAAATATCGTCCCCGACGATCTGGATTTTATCTCCCAATGCATCCGTCATGAGCTTCCACCCTTCCCAATCATCTTCGGCAAAGCCATCTTCAATGGAGATGATCGGATAGCTCTCAACCAGGTTCCGATAGAATTCGACCATCTCAGTGGAAGATCTCTTCGAACCGTCTGATTTCTTAAAAATGTATTTATCATCAGAGTAGAATTCAGAAGCGGCGGCGTCGAGGGCGAGATGAATGTCTATGCCTGGCTTGTAACCGGCATCTTCGATGCTTTCGAGGATCAGGTCGAGGGCCTCCTCGTTGGATTTTAAGTTTGGTGCAAAACCCCCTTCGTCTCCCACAGCCGTGCTGTATTCCTTTTTACGGAGGATTTTTTTTAGATGATGAAAAACTTCCGCTGACGCCCGAATGGCTTCAGAGAAATTTGGGCTGCCGACAGGGGCGATCATGAATTCCTGGATATCAACGTTGTTATCGGCATGAGACCCGCCGTTGAGAATATTGATCAGAGGGACTGGCAAAAGGTAGTTCTCTCTTTTGCCGAGATAATGGTAAAGAGGAATGTTCAACGCCTGAGACGCGGCATGAGCTGCTGCCATGGAAACGGAAAGAATGGCATTGGCCCCCAGTTTTTTCTTTGAAGGTGTTCCATCCAGTTGGATGAGCCGCCTATCCAACTCTTCCTGTTCGAGAGCATCCATCCCCACAATTTCGGGTGTAATGATTTCTTTCACGTTGGCGACAGCTTTGAGGACACCTTTCCCCAGGTAGCGCGAGGAATCTTCATCTCTTAATTCTAGGGCTTCATGGGTGCCGGTGGATGCCCCAGAGGGGACAGCCGCCTTTCCAACCACACCAGATTCCAGTGTGACCTGTGTGCTGATGGTAGGGTTCCCTCTTGAGTCCAGGATTTCTCTGGCATTGATTTCCCGTATAGTTGTTTGTGCCATTTTGGAATCCTTTGGATTTTTTATAGATGTGTATTTCTTATTCTATGGAAAGGAGTGGTTTTTTAATGAGTTTATTGAATGTTTATTTTTTAGCTGGTTCCACCTTTGCAGGTTCTTCAGGTGATTTTCTAAAAAGTTCTGCTTTTTTCTTGTCAACGAATTCCTTGATAGATTCGATTCCTTCGGCTGTTTTCTCTTTTACGACTTTTATCCCTTTCTCAGCTTCCCTGGCGACTTTCTCGTAACTTTCCTTTGCTTTCTCTCCGGTTTTGACCGCACCTTCATGAATTTTCTTCCGTGTTTCCTCACCGCTTGCCGGAGCAAAGAGAACACCCAGAACGAATCCTGTGGCTGCACCGATCAGGAATGAGAGTGTGGATTCCACAAAGCAGGAGTTTCTATCATTTGCCATTTTTTTCCTCCTTTCGTTTCTTTTTCTTTATTTGTCGCCAACCAAAACGAAGAATGGGAAACAGCATCGGCCAGTATTTCGAGGAGGGTCGGATGATTTTTGTTGTCAGGAATCCAACGATATCCGCTATCCCAGTGGCTGATTTTTTCGCGGCTTTGAGCGTTTCACTCAGGTCATCCATTTTTTCTTTGACTATTTTGTCTGTTTCCTTCAAATTCTCGGCAAGTTCTCTCAACTTTTTGAGCGTTTTTTCCCCCTCCTGGGCTGTCTTGCGAAGCTGCATAATCAGAGTGACCAGAAATGTGCCTGCAACGACAATGACGATAGTGATGACGAGGAATAAAAACTGGTTGAGGGTTAGCGACATGGTGCTTATAGAAATAAACCAAAATATTGGTTTTGTCAAATGAATAGAAGCGGAACAAAGAGAAAAAATGCAATAATGATAACGGAATGACCTGCTTTAAACTGAGCATTGAATCACTCCCGGGAAGCTTGAAAATAATCTTCTGTCTTGGACTAGAAAGCCAGGAATAGGTGGCTGGGCTCAAGATGAGGTGGAGAAGAGGGTGAAACCTATTTCCAGAGGACTTTTTGAATGTCCTCAAGGCTGAATTCTTTTTCGATCTTTTTAAAAATATTGAGATAAACTTCTTCTTCTTTGGCTTCCTGGGCTTGTTCCCACTCTTTAAATAAGGGGGAAGAGATAAACTCGAAATTCTTCTTGAGGGTTCGGTTGATACCCCTGAATGCCTGCCAATGAGTGATCATCAAAAGGGCCAGGACACCGAAAAAAACATTGGGTCCGGGGAGGACCATAGCCAATCCGCTGATGGGAAGAAGCAAAGTCTCTCCGATAAGAAGGACTAGGTGTTTGGTTCTCTGTTTCTGGAGGAAGAAATAAAATCGAGTCTTGATTCTTTTTTTCTCCGGCTTCCCGGAGTAGAAGATCTGAATTTTGTCCTCGTTGAGTTTCAAGGCTTTTCCGAACGCCTGTTCCTGCCACAAGGTTCTTTTAGGAAGAAGGGTGAGTTTCTTTTTAGCCAGCTCAAAGAGTTCTTTCCAGCGGGAAGTTTTAATCTGGATTTGGCTGACTGGATTGGTAGAAAAATATCTGTATTTGTGCTGGTGGTCGCGGACAAAGAAGAACTTCATGACGTGATTCATTTTAGCATTTCAATCCGAGTGGGAGCAAGATGTCCTTTCAATGAGAAACTTTTTGATATCCGTGTTAACAGGATGGACTATAGATCTGGCTGAGTGCATCGAAAACACATTGTCTTTGCCCCAACAATACTAGTACTTTTATTTTGCGCAGGCTTTTGGGTGGAGAAAACCGTTTAAAGGTGGAGCGGGCATGGTTCCTCAACATAAGGCAGAGGAGAGCGAAGCCTGAAACCGAGCATCTTTTTCCTGATTTGTGGCCTGTTTAGTGGGCACAAATCAGTGGGGATTCCAAGGGTGTAGGCCCCCTTGGTCGCAGGGCAGGAGTTAAGGTCCTGCCCGAGAAGGGGAGGCAGAGAGCCGAAAGCGGAGCGAGGCGAGCGTCGGAAGGGGGAAATCGAAGCTGTTCCCCCTCCGAGGGCTCGCTGGGGAAAAAGATGCGTGTTTTTGAAGCCAAAAGCCGGAGCATAGGTTTCCTCAACACGCAGCATGATGTCTTCAAGAGGATGATCGATACTGATTCAGTCATAATGGAACGGGAAAAGAGTCTTCTATCGACTTTGGTTCAGTAGATAGATGAAAAAGGGCGCCCCCACGGCGGCGGTGATGATCCCGATAGGAAGTTCGGTCGGAGAGAGAAGAGTGCGGGCCAGGAAATCAGAATAAACTAGAAAGACACCTCCAGTTAGAGCGGAAAAAAAGAAGAGATGCCTGTGATTGGGTCCGATGAGAATGCGGATCCAGTGAGGAACAACCAGGCCGACAAAACCGATGATTCCACTGACTGAGACAGACGAGGCGGCAAGCAGCGTGGATACAGCCAGGAAAGTTTTTCTGACTCGGTTTACTGGGCAGCCCAGAGATTGAGCGATTTCGTCTCCCTGAACCAGGAGGTTCATATCCTTGGCCAGCCATTGAGCCAGTGCGAAACACAACAGGAAGTAAGGGAATACAGCGATAATTTGATTCCAGTCAGCCAGCTTAAAACTTCCCAGCAGCCAGAAAACGGCCTGCTCGAAGTTTTCTGATTTGAAGAATATTAAAAAAGACGTTAGAGCTGAAGCCAGGGCGCCAGCCGCGATCCCGGTCAGCAGAAGAGTTTCGACCTTAAATACACTTTTTCTCTGCGACAGGAGATAGACTAGAAAAACTATGGCGAAGCCAGATGCAAAAGCAAATAGACTCTGGAGAGAAAAGCCGAAAAACCGCACATTCAATCCCAGATAAATACACAGGACGGCGCCGAAGGAGGCTCCTGAAGAGACGCCCACGACAAACGGACCAGCCATCGGATTTTGGAAGTATCCCTGGAGGATGGCGCCGGAAAGAGAAAGGCTGGCCCCGACAAGAAAAGCCAACAGCGCGCGGGACAGCCTGATGTCAATGAAAATTTTTCTTAATGTTGGATCATTCAGGTTGTGAAAAAAGAAATCAAACAAATCTCCAGGGGATGTCTCCACGGGTCCTCCGAGGAGAGAAAGCAAAAAGCCGGAAATAAAAAGGAAAAGGAGGACGGCAAGAAGAGTCAACCTTTTCGACCTTGCTTTCATTATTCTTTCTCAAAACAGTGAGGATGAAGGAGACGCGCCAGCTCTTCGAGAGCCTCTATGAGCCGGGGGCCTTGCCGGGTGGCCAGGTTTTCGTCCATGAAATATATCCTGTCTGCGTCAACAGCTTTTGTGCCTTCGAGATGAGCTTCGCTTTTGATCCACTTTTTCGTTTTGAGAAAGTCCTGTTTGGATCCGGCAAGAATGATGATGACTTCCGGATCTTCATGAATGAGATGTTCCCGGTTATAATTCAGCCATTTCCGCGGTATGGTTCCGGCAATATTCACTCCTCTTGCTTTTTTGACCAGGTCATCGAGGAAACTTTCCTTTCCACAGGTCCAGAGGCCCGAGCCGTGAAGGGAGAGGAAGACTTTCGGCTCTTCCGTGACACTGCGAAGGGCGGCAACGATTCTTTCATATCTCTCTCTTAAGGAGTCTATAAAAAGTTCCGCTCTTTTTTCAGCATGTGTGACGGTTCCTATTTTTTTTACGATGGATAGAGTGGACTCGATGGTCGTCCCGGCATCCAGGACAAATACAGGCAGATTGAGATTCCTGAGCCGTTCGATAGTCGGCAAGGGATTTCCCCGAAAACCGATGATCAAATCCGCTTTAAGGGCGATGATTTTTTCCAAACTCGGGTCAACTATTCCTCCGATTTTCTCTTTTTTCATTGCCTCTTCAGGGAAATCGCAGTAACGGGTGACTCCGACAACTTTCTCTCCCAATCCGAGAGCGAAGAGCGTTTCAGTGATGTTGGGAGCCAGAGAAATAATTCTTTGAGGAGGGGACTTTATTTCGAAAGCGAAACCGAGGTCATCCTTGATGGTTCTCTCCTGACTTTCAAGGATAAAGGCGGCCAGTAAAATGAACAGAACGACTGAGGATTTTTTTTTTATGTTCATGTCTTTTTTCCCGGTCCTGGGATGAGAGATATCTCTGGGAGCTTGGAGTGGATATTTTCCCTGATTTCCACAGCTGCCGCGAATACTTCCATGATGTTTTTCTTTGTGACCAGCTCATCCGGAGGACCTAACGCTTGAACTCTGCCGTCTTTAAGGAACATGATCTTCTGGGAATACGGGATGACAAGGTTAATGTTGTGCTCGGTCGTCAGGATGGTTTTCCCTTTTTCTTCCTGGAGGCGCTTGAGGATTTGATAAATTTCGACCTGGTAATTGATATCCAGATGGGAGCTGGGCTCATCGAGGAAGAGGAGAGGAGTGTCTTGGGCGAGCGCGCGGGCAATAAAGACTCTTTGACGTTCTCCTCCACTGAGGTGGGCGACTTTTTTCTCTCTCAGATGACCAATCTGGGTCAGCGTCATGACTTCCTCGATTATTCTGGAGTCATCGGCTGAGGAACTTTCCCATCGGCTTTGATGCGCATACCTTCCCATGAGTACGGTCTCTGCCACGCTGAACTCGAAAGATGAGCTGAATATCTGGGGCACATAAGAGATTTGTTTGGCAAGTTGTCTGACGCTCTGGGAGAAGACATCACTGCCGTTGACCGAAACCCTGCCGGAGACATTCTTCAACAAACCTTGAAGGGCCTTGATCAGAGTGCTTTTTCCAGAGCCATTTTTCCCAAGAATGGATAGGAACTCCCCCTCTTTCAACGAAAAAGAGATATCCTGGATAACCAAGCCGTTTTCATAGCCAGCGGAAAGTGTGTTGACTTCAAGAATATTCATTTTGGCAAGTAATGATGCTCGCTAACAGCTAAATTTAGATGGATGCAATGCTCATTATTTATAAAGGCTTTTTCATCCTAATACTTTTCAGATAATTGTTCAATGGGTCAAGTCCTGATCCCGGTTACAGAGGCCTGACCCCGTTATCTTGACTTTTATGGGTAATGAATCTAACATTTATGATTGAATTTCACGAGAAAAAAAGGACAAAAAAGAACCAGTTTTTTCTTATTCCTGGTTCCCGAACGACGTTGAGGATATCTCAAGAATGAAAGACGATTACGAAATCCAAAAGATCGAAGAGAAGTGGCAAAAAATCTGGGAGAAAGAAAAAGCCTTCCAGCCCTGCGAAGACTCTCAGAAGAAAAAATACTACTGCCTCGAGATGTACCCTTATCCTTCAGGCAAGATTCACATGGGTCAAGTCCGGAATTATGCGATTGGGGATGTCATTTCTCGCTTTATGCAGATGAAGGATTTAAACGTTATCCATCCGATCGGATGGGATGCTTTGGGAATGCCGGCCGAGAATGCGGCTATTACGCAGGGGATCCATCCCCATAAATGGACTCTGGATAACATTTCCCATATGAGGGGTCAGTTGAAGAGACTGGGCTTCAGCTATGACTGGTCAAGAGAGGTCAACACCTGTTTGCCGGAGTATTACAAGTGGAACCAGTGGATTTTTTTGAAGATGTTCGACAAGGATTTAGCCTATCGCAAAAAAAGCAAGGTCAACTGGTGTCCTCAATGTCAGACTGTCCTGGCGAATGAACAGGTCATCGGCGAGAAGTGCTGGCGGTGTGATTCTCTTGTCAAGCAGAAGGAAATGGAACAGTGGTTCTTGAAGATAACCGACTATGCGGAAGCGCTTCTTTCCGGCCATGAAAAGCTGGAAAAATGGCCGGAGCATGTCCTGCTCATGCAGAAAAACTGGATAGGGAAGAGCACTGGAGCCCACATCACTTTTCCTCTTGTTAATTCTAGCCGATCCATCGAAGTCTTCACCACAAGGATTGATACAATCTACGGGGCAACGTTCATGGCGCTTTCCCCTGAGCATCCGTTGAGCCCGGAACTGATTGCCGATTCCAAAGATAAAGAGAAATTGCAGTCCTGGATACAGAGAAATATCGAAACTCTTCGCTTTACAAAAGATGAGGAAGAAGTCGAAAAAGAAGGGATCGATACTGGCAAAAAAGCGATTAATCCTTTCACAGGAGAGGAAATCCCGGTCTGGATTGCCAACTTTGTCTTGATGGAATACGGAACAGGGGCCATCATGGCTGTGCCTGCCCATGATCAAAGGGATTTTGAGTTTGCCAAGAAGTATTCCTTACAGATTAAAGAAGTCATTGTTCCGGAGGGAGAATCTCCAAAGGGAGAGCTCGAAGAGGCTTTTATAGATTATGGTGTGGTCGTGAATTCCGGACCTTTCTCCGGCAAGCGTTGTGAGGAGGCCATTGAAGAAATGGCTCAGTATGCGAAGAAGAAGGGTATCGGCCGCAAGAGTGTTTTGTATCGCATCCGGGATTGGGGCATTTCTCGCCAGCGCTATTGGGGAACCCCGATTCCTGTGATTTACTGCCAAAAGTGCGGTATTGTTGGCGTTCCTTATGAGGATTTACCTGTCTTGCTGCCTCCTGAAGTGGAATTCACAGGCGAGGAGGGTTCGCCTCTGGAAAGTGTCGAGAGTTTTGTTAAAACATCCTGCCCGAAATGCAAAGGGGAAGCCAGACGAGAAACAGATACAATGGATACTTTTTTTGACTCCTCCTGGTATTATTTCCGCTACACCTCCTCCCACGCAGAGAAGCTTCCTTTTGACCCTCAGTCTGCGGATTACTGGCTGCCGGTTGATTTGTATATCGGGGGAGTGGAGCATGCCATCCTCCATCTGATCTATGCGCGGTTTTTTTGCAAATTCTTTAAAGATCAAGGCCTGACTGCTGTCGAAGAGCCTTTTCCCCGTCTGCTCGCTCAAGGAATGGTGATCAAGGATGGGGCAAAGATGTCCAAATCAAAGGGAAATGTTGTTGATCCCGATGATATGATCGAGAAATATGGAGCGGATTCGCTGAGGCTTTTTATCCTTTTTGCCTCTCCACCAGAAAAAGAGTTCATCTGGACTGATGAAGGGGTAGAAGGATGTTACAGGTTCTTGAATCGCCTCTGGTCAATCGTGATTGAGAATATGGGTCTATTTTCAGAGGTGGCCCATTCTTCAGAGGAGGAGATGGGAGAAGAAGCCCGAAAACTGAGAGTCAAAATGCACCAGACCATTAAAAAAGTCAGTGATGACATTGAGAAGAGATACCATTTGAACACAGCCATCAGCTCTTTAATGGAATTTTATAACCAGGTCAAGCGAGATAAAGACATCTTGAAACAGAGTCAGGCGGGGAGAGCCGTTGTCAAGGAAGCCTTGGAAAGCCTTATTTTGCTCCTTTCGCCATTCGCGCCTCACCTCTGTGAAGAGCTCTGGGAAAAAACAGGACATGAGACTTTTCTTTTCCGGACACCCTGGCCCTCATATGATCCGCAATTAGCCAGCGAGGAAAGGATCACGATCGTTGTCCAGGTCAACGGGAAATTGAGAGATAAGTTCGAAGCTGAGAGAGATGCAGATGAGGAAGATGTAAAAGGGCAGGCCTTGGGTTTGAGTCGCATAAAGAATATTATCGGAGAAAAAAAGCCAAAAAAAGTCATTTATGTTAAGAATAAATTAGTGAATATAGTAATATAAATATTTTAGGACTCACATGAAAAGAATCCTCATCCTGACGCTCGTTTGCCTCTTTTTCCTCCAGTGTGGCTATCATCTCCGGGGCACAGGGAGCTTCCTTCCCCCCCATATAAAAAGAGTCAACATCCCGATGTTTAAGAATTTGACCACTCGCTTTGAGCTGGACCTGAAATTGACCCTGAGTGTTATCGATGAGCTTGTGGCCAGGGGGAAGGTGGAGATTACCGAGGACACAAAGAGTGCGGATGCCGTGCTGATCGGGGAGATCGTCAGCTTCCAAGCGCTTCCGATCGCTGTTTCCAGGGAGGCATCCGCAGACCGATACAACATCATCGTGGTTACCAGGATCACCTTGAAGGATTTAGTTAACCAGAAGATTATTTTCACTAATCCTAACTTCCGGTACCTGGAAGTCTACGAAGTGCCTGAAGGAGAAGATTTCGAAACCGTAGAATCAGAAGCTCTGGATAAGATAGCGGTAAAATTTGCGCGCAGCTTGGTGACCAGCATATTGGAAGGATTTTAGGGGTTGTACAGCTTTCTGCTAAATCAGAAGATCAGTGAAAACACAGTCGTCCCCTGTTATTTTTTTCATGGGGAAGAGACCTTCCTTTCCCACCAGTTTATCAACGAGCTCAAGAGCGCTCTGATCTCTGAAGAAGTCCGGGAATACAACGTTGAGAGGTTCGATCTTGATGAGAATTCCTGGGCAGAAGTGATTGACTTAGCCAGAACCATTCCTTTTTTTCTCTCCCCCTGGCGCATAATCGTTGTCGAGGTGTCCCCAGGAAAGAAAGAAAACCTTTCTTCCCAGGAACAGAGGATACTCGAAGACTATTTTTCTTCTTCCTCTTCCCGGACGGTCATGGTCATCGTTTTTTCAGGAAAAATAAGAAAGACGAATTCGTTTTACAAATATTTTTCATCTCTTCCCTCAACAACTGTGCTCATCAAGGAACTGAGGCCTTTAAAGGAAAGGAATCTGTATTCCTGGATGAGTAAGAAATTTTCTTCCCAGGGGAAAACAGCTGATCCTGAGGCGATGCGGAGGCTTGAGGAACTCATCGGGAATGACCTCAGAAGGATCAATAACGAGATGGAAAAGCTCATGACATATGTGGGGGAAAAGAGTGTTATAGAGTTAGATGATGTCAACCAGGTTACTGGAATGATTAAGTCTTTTGTTGAGTGGGAGATCTCTGATTGCCTGACCAAGGCGGATATCGGGCAGTGCCTCCTCGTATTGAATAATCTATTCAAGGAAGGGAACAAGCCGGAATTAATTATGGGAATTGTTATCAGGTTTTTCCGGGAAATTTTACAGGCCAAGCTGTTAATTAAAGAGAAGGATACGAATAGAAAGGCAATATTCAAGGAGTTGAAGCCTCAAATCCATGAAAAGTTCGGAAACTTCTATACGGCCAAGTTCAAAGAATTCTTCTCGCTTGTCGATAGATTCACGCTAAAGGACCTGAATTATATACTGGCTGAACTTGAGAAGGTTGATTTAAGGATAAAAACATCCGGGTTGAATACCAAGACGCTTCTGGAGACCTTTCTCTTCGATTATTGTCGACTTCGGGAAAAGGACAGAGTTACTTGGAAGGCGGGGAGGTGATCAATCCGACCTGATGGCTCAGCCGTGATTTGTATCTGCTGCCTTTGTTTTGGTGGATGGCTCCTTTTTTGATGGATTTATCGATGAGCGAGAATGTCGGAGGGAGAAGCTCTTGGGCGGCATCCTTGTCTTTGTTCTGGATGGCCTCTCTTAATTTTTTAATCTGTTTACGCAGGGCAGATTTATTTTTTTTGTTGACGGCGTTTCGGCGCAGACTCCGTCTCCACTGCCGCACGGCTGATTTATGATGAGCCATTTCTCTCTCCTTTTTGAAAAAGGTATGATAAGATATATCTTCTTTAAAGTCAACTCTTTTAGCCGTTTTCAGTCATGGGTTTGAAGTGAGATAAGCAGGAAACAGGGATGAGTTCGAGTGTGATGACTGCTGTACTCGCTGAGAGTGTTGAAATCCTAAACATCGAATTCAGGTTTCAGGAATTTTCTCGAGAATAGTATGGAACAAAAAGACCAGAATCGGAGACTGGTGCGGTCGACTTTTGCGGTCGCTGCGCCCACATTTTTAAGCCGAATCCTGGGTTATTTTCGGGACCTGATCCAGGCGTTTTTCATGGGAACTAGCGGGAGCATGGACGCTTTTGCCATAGGGTATATCATTCCTAATCTCATGAGAAGATTAATGGGAGAAGGAGCGATGACTGCGGCTTTCATTCCTGTCTTTACTCAAATGAAAGAGGAGAAGTCAAAGGAAGAGCTCTGGAAATTTGCGAATATGTTTTTCTTTGACCTCACTTTGATTATGGCCTTTCTCACGGTCTTGGGAATAATTTTTGCTCCGTTTTTAGTCAGGGTCATCAGCTTTGGCTATGGCGGTGTTGAGGGAAAATGGGAACTGACCACTGTTTTAACACGGATCATGTTTCCCTACATGTTTTTGATCTGCCTGGCCGCTTTGGCCATGGCCATATTGAATTCCTTCCGCAGGTTTTTCGTTCCTGCCTTTACTCCTGTCCTCTTCAACTTGGCGGTCATCAGCGCAGCTCTTTTCTTTGCGAAAAAGGCCGAAGAGCCTGCTTTTGTTTTTGCCATAGGGGTTGTCATCGGGGGCGCACTGCAGCTTGGGTTCCAGATTCCATTCCTGTGGCGGAATGGCATGCGTTTCAGGTTTGGATTGTCTTTTACTCATCCTGCGGTCCGAAAGGTGGCGAAGCTGATGATTCCGGGAATATTTGGTGCGGGTGTCATTCAAATCAACTTCGCCATCAGCCGAATGATCGCCACTTTGCTGGAGGAAGGAAGCGTTTCTTCACTCTACTATGCTTCCAGAGTCCAGGAGCTGACACTGGGTCTCTTTGCCATCGCTCTTTCCATAGCCCTTCTCCCCACTTTTTCTGAACAGGCAGCCCGCAAAGACATCCAGGGCATGAAGAAGACTCTGGTCTTTTCATTCAAATTGATTTTTTTTATCACTCTTCCGGCAATGGCGGGATTACTTATTTTGAGTCGCCCGATCATACAGGTCCTTTTTCAGCATGGTGTATTCGATGAAAAATCGACAGCTACGAGTGCGCTCTGTCTATTCTATTTTGCCTTCGGCCTTCCCTTCATCTCTGGAGTGAAGATTCTGTCCCCGGCTTTTTATTCTTTCAAGGATATTAAGACTCCTGTAATCGTTGCCTTTATTGTCATGCTGGGCTATTTAAACTTAGCCTTTATCCTGATGAATTCGCTTCAGGTAGGTGGTATTGCCTTAGCTCTCTCCATTGCTTCGGTATTCAATTTCATAACGCTTTTTTTCCTCCTGGAGAGAAAAATCGGACGAATAGAGAAAAAAGGATTTATTTTTTCAGCCGCAAAATCTGCTTTATCAGCAGCGATGATGGGCGCGGCTGTCTGGTTTTTTATGGAACAGTTTGATTTTCAGAGGCTTGCTTTCCTTGAACAGCTCGGTCTTCTCTGCGCAGCAGTAGTCGTGGGAATCGCGGTCTACGTCTTGATGAGCTTGATTTTTAACTATGAAGAGTTGAAAAACTTGAAGGATATTTTATCTCGCGAAAGATTTTTAAAAGGAAAAGAGGTAGAGAGATGAAAATCGTTCTTCAGAGGGTCATAAAGGCTTCAGTTGAAGTCGAACGGAAAGTTGTGGGGGAAATCGGCAAGGGAGTGTGTCTGCTTGTCGGCGTGGAAAAGGGGGATGCAGAAGAGGAGGCCCGTTATCTGGCAAATAAGATAGTGGATTTGAGGATTTTCCCTGATGGAGAAGAGAGGATGAATCTGTCATTGCTGGATGTTCATGGGGAGGTGCTTGCCGTCTCTCAGTTTACTCTTGCCGGCTCTTTAAAGAAAGGAAGAAGGCCCAGTTTTGACAACGCCGAGGAACCGGAAAAAGCGGAAAGGCTTTTCCGTTATTTTGTTGACCTGATTAAGCAAAGAGGCGTAAAGGTCGAAACAGGTGTTTTCGGGGCTCTGATGGAAGTTCGTCTGGTGAATGATGGCCCGGTGACTTTTATCCTCGAGAAAAATAAATAGGGGACGTTCCCATACTCTTAGACCATCTCCAGCATGTGCCCCATCTTTTCTTTCTTTGTTTTCAGGTATTTGATGTTATTTTTGTTTGGTGGAACTTCAAGAGGCACACGATCCACGATTTCTAACCCGTAGCCAGATAATCCAACGAATTTACGGGGATTATTGGTGATCAAGCGGAGTTTATTGGCTCCCAGTGCGACAAGGATTTGAGCGCCTATGCCATAATCCCTCTGGTCAGCTTTAAAACCCAGTTTTTTATTGGCTTCGACTGTATCGGCTCCGTGGTCCTGGATAGCGTAGGCTTTAATCTTGTTGGTAAAACCTATGCCTCTCCCCTCGTGGTTGAGCATATAAAGGATGACTCCTTTCCCTTCCTTGTCGATCATTTTCATGGCCTGGTGGAGCTGCTCTCCACAATCGCAGCGAATCGAGCCAAAAGTATCTCCGGTCAAACATTGAGAATGAGCCCTGACAAGAGTGGATTCATCCCTTTTGATCTCTCCCTTGACCAGAGCCATGTGGTGTTCTTTGTGGATGGTATCTTCAAAGATCATGATCTTGAAATCTCCGAATTTCGTGGGCAGGTTGGCTTCTTCTATTTTTTTTACTAGCCTTTCGTGCTTCATCCGGTATTGGATGAGGTCAGCGATAGTTAGAATCGGTATGTTGTGAGTCCGGCTGATTTCTTCGAGCTGGGGCATCCTGGCCATGGTGCCGTCTTCATCCATGATTTCGCAGATGACGCCCGCGGGCTTCAAATCCGCCAAACGGGCTATATCCACAGAGGCTTCTGTCTGGCCGGCCCTTTCCAGCACTCCTCCCTCCCTGGCTTCAAGAGGAAAAATATGACCCGGTCGAGTCAGGTCAGAGGGCTGTGTCTTGGGATCCATGGCAACGAGTATGGTCTGAGCCCGGTCATGGGCTGAAATTCCCGTTGTCACTCCTTCTCTGGCATCTATTGAAACAGTGAAGGCTGTCTGGTAGGGAGCCGTGTTATCTCTTACCATTAGAGGCAGATGGAGTTCTTTGAGCCTCTCCTTGGGCAAGGGCATGCAGATAAGACCGCGGCCATGCTTGGTCATAAAATTGATGATTTCAGGGGTGGCTTTTTCTGCGGCAATCATGAGGTCGCCCTCATTCTCCCGGTCTTCGTCATCAACGATGATAATGAGTTTCCCTGCCTTGACCGCCTTTATCGCCTGTTCGACTGTCGCTGTTTTAGTCTTTTTCATTCTTGATCCTAAGTTCTTTTGCTGTTTGTCTATTTTTTTTCTTTGGACATCCAATTATACACGTATTTTCCGATCATGTCACACTCTATGTTGACCGCATCTCCCCTTTTGAGGTCCCCCAGGTTGGAATTTTCCAATGTGATTGGTATCAGTTCCACTTCAAAACTAGAAGGGCCGAGGTCAACGATGGTGAGGCTGACGCCGTTCACTGTGACCGAACCCTGGGGGATAAAATAAAACCGCAGCTCCGGGGGATAGGAAACGGCCAGTCTGATTCCTTTTTCCCTCTTCATGATCCTGAGCACCTTGCCTTGGGAGTCCACATGGCCTGTTATCAGATGGCCGCTCAAGGGAGAGGAGAGAGTGAGAGACTGTTCAAGATTGAGTCTTTCGCCCGGCCGGAGAGATCCCAGAGTTGTTCTTTGGCGAGTTTCCTGGGATAGATTGAAAAAAGTAGTGTTTCCTTCTCTTTTGATCAGACTGAGGCAGACGCCGTTGATAGCGATGCTTTCACCGGTTTCCACTCGGGGAAGGCTGGGAGGGACCTCAACAGCGATTTCCTGTTTTCCTCGCCGATATCCTTTGAAATGGCCCAAATGATGGATGATTCCTGTGAACATTATAAATATCCTTCCACAATGGTATCTTCATCGATTTGAAAAGCATGAGTTCTTTTCAATGATAATGAATCTTCGATGAAGTCTGCGCCTTTCCCCTGGAGTAAAGTCGGAGCTGTCTTTCCGCCTATGAGTTTGGGCGAGAGGGTGACAAAGATTTTATCCGCCATTTTTTCTTCAAAAATTGACGTCAGCAAGCGACCGCCTCCTTCAACCAGGACACTCGATATCTCGTGTTGACCCAGCCAGGAGAGGACCTTATTGACCTCAACACGCCTGGATGAAAGGGAAATCACTTCGACCCCTTTTTTTCGCAAGGCATCGGCTTTCTTTAGAGAGGCCTCTTTGAGGGTAAAAACCAGGATTTTTCCTTGGGAAAGAGTGGAGAGTATCCTGGATTGAAGAGGAAAGCGAAGATGAGAATCGAGAATAATACGCGTCAAACGCTTTTTTTGCCAGTTGGGATGACGGACAGTTAACAAGGGATCATCTGTGATGAGTGTATTCACCCCGACCATGAGCGCATCAAATTCTCCTCTCAGTAGATGGAAGTATTTCCGTGTTTCTGGGGAAGATATCCATTGAGAGGAGAATTTTTTGGT